>R26__coassemble_1468_pt1 | contig 11666 bp, 9 predicted proteins | sample R26__metabat2_low_PE_011 | metagenome-assembled genome bin R26 | reverse complement strand
AAGAAACGCAATCAGTTAGTTAGCCCCTAGTTAAATTGAAATAATGAAATATGGAATGATTTAAATATTATATCTGCGTAGCCGACTAATCTTCAATTTTCAATCTTCAATCTTCAACCGAAGGTCATCGACTGAGCAGATGCTGTCAACGAAGTTGGTGCATCTGAATGAGCGAAGGAGATAATAGCGAAGCGCCGAGGGATGGGAGAGGCTCCCATTTTTTTTAGTTCCAGTCGGCAGGATTACTCTGTTTTTCCACCTCGTTCTCTATGTCGTCAGGCAAGGCTGGAAAGAAATCTATTCTCGTTATTCGTTCCACATCATCCACCGAGTTCACAAATTCCGTTTTCTTATGTCCCCTCATCGACTGATTGCGCATCACAAAGCCAATAGCCTTCGGCTTACCCTTCGTGCACAATATAACCTTGAAGAATGCCTCTGGCACAACAACCTTATTGCGCCCTATGGTTTTATGTGCCCCTTTCAGCAGCACAGGTCCGCACACAATATAAACATCGCCATATTGCTCAGCCCATGTTCGGCAGTTCTTTTCCAACGAGTTCCACATTCCAGAGTTCAGTCCTGCCAGTTGCGGACACATATTCGTCATCAGGAAACACTCTTGCATAGCCCTTTCCGACCATTTGTTGTCACCTGCAGGACACATGTGCCCACGATCATATCCTGAACTATAATAATCCGATTTACAGCCCTTAGGGGCAGCCACACTCTCATCATCCGTGAAATCAACGTCCTTTCTTTTAACAGGTCCGTCCACATGATCAGCAGTTAAATGCCAAGCCACCCAATTAGGCAATCTCGTTTCATGATTATACGACACGGTATATGCCAGTCGTTTTATCACATCCTCGTTCTTGCCGTAAGCAGGAACTTCAAGTGCAGAAACATCCTCTGTCCCTTTATCTTCGGTGCTTTTAAGTTCCCTCTCCTCGTCAGCCTCAACAATTCTATCACGCTTTTCCTCTGTCAAAGCAGCTTCCTTATCCTGCTTTTCTGTTTTATGCGCACACAAAGCAGTCACTCCCATCAAGAGAGCAACCACGAAAACCACTCCAACATTATTCTTCTTTCTCCTCATTATATAATTGTTTGCAACAAAGGTAAACCCAATTTTATTCTTTAGCAAATTTTGCGAAGTTATTTTTTTCAGACATTACAAACGAAAGAAGAAAAAAATAAAGTTTTATTAAAATGTTTGACTATAAATTATCGAATATTTATCTTTGCGTCACTCTAAAAACAAAAATCATGAAAAAGCAAATAATCATCTTCTTACTTACAGTATTAACTTTAACTGTACAAGGACAAGTTTCAAAAAAAGTTCCAGAACACATCGTTAACCATAAGATGAATATGGATGCACCCCTACCAGAACCATCTTTTGAGATAGACTCAACTACTGTCCGGTTACACTTTCTTAACTGGAATGCAGTAGAAACTTCCACAAATACGGCATGCTTGACGACAATGAGTTTCTTTCCGTATATGGCAGAAAATTACACTTCATCTATAAGCAATGACGGCATAGCTATAATTAGATTTCTACAGAAAGGAACAAGTCGTGCCAACATCAGTATAAATAATGCTTTCTCAAAAGAATTCTACCTATACCCAGGTGAAACAGCAGACATTTATATTGATTTACAACGCATGGCTGAAACTAGCCAAAACTATATGAGCAAAAAAATAGAAACAAGTAATTGTTTTTTCAATCAAAAAGATACTCTAAAGGCAGAACAGATTGAAAGACATATCATTGTTGAAGAATATGGCTTTGACAAACAGCCATGCCTTTGGTTTGAAGGTCATTATGCCGACCTCAACACTGCCCTCCACCGCTATATGCCCTTTACTAATGGATTTGGCTGGGATATGAATTTCGAAAAAAATTTAACTCTAAATCAACCATTGGCAAACACTTATGTAGAGGAAATGATAAAATGGCATGACTACCTAAAACAACACATAGCCCAAGACACACGACTCCCTCTTTGCGCAAAACAGCTATGTTCACTCGCCATTGATATTCAGGCTGAACAATTGCTCTGGGGCAACGCACAAGTATTAGACATTATTGCTGCCCAAAAAGATGGTGCTGCATTTGGCGATTATATAGACAACCGTCCACTAACCGAACAACAGATAGCTCTTTTCCATTCGCTTGGTACAAATACCAACTATCGTGCCTATTTCAGCAGCATGGATTTACCAGATAGCAAAAAAGAATGGGATGCCGTATCTGGTAATAATCCCTGTGATTACTTGCATGACATGCGGATTGTAAAAAGCTATCCAAGACACATCGAACTATATGACAAACTGCAAGATGGAGCAATGAAAAATGTAAAGATGCAATATTTCCACAAATTATGCCAACAATTGGAGACAGCACAAGTAGGAATTGAACATTATACCTATAGTGACGTACTCGAAGATATAAAACATCGTTATAAAGGTAAAGTGGTACTCATTGATTTTTGGGCAACATGGTGTCATGGTTGTATTGTGTCAATGAAAGCTATAGAGGAACTAAAAGATTCAACTTTGAAACACCCAGAACTCGCTTTTGTATATCTTACAGACCAAACTTCATCACCTGACCGATGGCAAGAATATCGCAAAAAGATTCGTGGAGAACATATACTTGCCAACGAACAACAGATGGAAGAACTCAAAAAATGCTTCAACATCGAGTTTCTACCTACTTATATTATTATGAATCGTGAAGGTCAATGTAGAGAGGTTTCAACGGAACGAGTAGAAGAAGAACTTCTAAAAGAACTCAACAAATAGTTTTTTTCAGAAAGAATTATCCAAAGGGTGTCACATATTAAACTAATCAACTACAAATGTGACACCCTTTACAAAAAAAAATCACAAAGCCTCTCCCGGTTCAATGGTCTTTACACCCCCTTCGGTTCCCCCGTTCCCGGGGGACAGAAACTCCAAAAGGAGAGGGGGACAAACAGCTTGAGTTTACTGCTTTATCATTTTTCATTTGTCAACCAATGGTCACTGACTGAGCGGAAGTAAAGATGGAAAGATTGAGATAATGAAAGATGGAAATATTTAAAGCGATTTGCGCTTCATTTATTCCCGTTGGTAAGAGGAACTTTTCAATATTCAATCTTCAACCGAAGGTCATCGACTGAGTAGATGCTGTCGGCAAAGCAGGTGCATCTGAATGAGTGAAGGAGATAATAGCATTGCTTGCAATGCGTTCGCTGGTGTAACCATAAAGGCGAAGGAAGTGTATGATTAGAAAAGAACATGAGATTTGTTGTAGCCTCTAACTTTTTTCAACATTTTTCAAATAGACATATAAAAATGCTTAGTTAGCCAATTTTTATTTCCTGCCTAAGAAAAAATTTTTCTCTGCCCAGAAAACAAAAATTACACTATTCACAGGTTTTTATTAACCCATAAATAGTGTAATGTATTTTCTTTTTAAAGTTGTTTTTCTTATGCCATCTCCAGTTCTTCTTGAAGAATAGAGATATTCAAACAAGCCTCAATCTTTGACATGGTTTCGAGAGAAAGATTCTCCTGACCTTTCAATACCTTTGAAACATACTGCTGACTACATCCCATCTGCTCGGCCAGTTGTTTCTGTGTCAAGCCCAGTTCATCCATCTTCTCTAGCATCTTCAATGCAATACGCTGAGAATGACGCAGCCAAGACTTATTCTGCTGCATCCATTCTGCCCTCTCCCTCCATTTTGAGGGTGTTTGTGACTGATTTTCCTTCAGTCGTGCAATTACCTCTTTCATATATACCTCCTTTTCTATATTAAACTAATTCGCTCATAAAATCATCAAAAGAATCCTTGTCAACTATATTGTTTGCCAACAGGTGAGAACGTACCTTCTCCATCTTGGCCAACTCTTGAAGCGTATGTTCACGTTCTTGCATAGTACGAGTGAGCTTGATGGCTCCACCCGTTATGACATAGATTCCTGCCTCCAGCTTAATGGCATAGATCCTAAGCCACGAAGCATGTTTATGGACATCTTTCAACCGAGCCTTTTCCTTGCCAAGCAGTATATCGGTAAAACGACTATTTTCCAATGGTCTAAACAACTTATCCAAATCCGCTTCTGGCGAAATGTCCATAATGAGACATTGTAACCGTTCGCTATCTTCTATCGTATCGTAAATAGCCTCGTTGACATCCGTTATCTTGAAGTACGACATCAAATCGGTAATATTCTCCTTAAAGAATTGATAAAGCCACGTCACATCGTTCCACTGCTCAAAAAGCATGTAGAGCGCATTGTCAGTGCAGTCATCATACCTAACTGCCCATAATCTACCGTCCTTCGTTATGCTATCATAAGTCATAATTCACCTCCTTATGGGTGCAAAGTTAAGTAAAATTCCAAAAACAAACAACTTTTAGGTTGTATTCTTTGTCTTTACTTAGGTCTTCATTAGAAAAAATCAGATACTAAGTTAAAAATATTATACCAAATACCCAATTTTGCATCAAAAAAGTGCAAAAAATCGCAGATTCTGCATTTTTTTAGTGCAACTTTTACTTTTTTCTGCATTTTTTTAGTGCAATTTCGAAGCGAATAGCTACATTTGTCAATCCAAAAGAAGATAAAATACAAAAACATTAAATGGCAAATAACATTATAGAAATACTGTTGCTGTCGGTAGCCCTTGCGATGGACTGCTTCACTGTGAGTATTGTTAGCGGAGTGATAATAAGGAAATATCGTTGGGGAGTAATTCTGTCGATGAGTTTCTTCTTTGGATTGTTTCAAGCTGCGATGCCTTTCTTTGGCTGGCTGGGCACAAGCAGATTTGCAAATTACATTGAATCGTTCGACCATTGGATTGCCTTCGGTCTGCTTGCTTTCTTAGGAATAAGAATGATAAAGGAGTCGTTCAAGGAAGAGGAAGAGTGTAGCTTTGATCCAGGCAAACTGAAAACACAATTAATAATGGCAGTAGCAACAAGTATAGATGCCTTGGCTATCGGCATATCATTTGCCTGCACAGGATACAAGAGCATCAGTCATCTGACATTCCCACTCATAGCAATAGGCATTGGCTCGTTTGTCTTCGGAGTATTAGGTCAGCACCTTGGCATTCACTTCGGAGAGTCAATACGCAAGCGAATACGCCCTGAACTACTTGGTGGTTGCATCCTGATATTCATCGGAATAAGAATTCTTATTGAACACTTGGTTGACTGACCATAAAAATAAGAAGAACCAAGATTTACATCTTCAAAAGAGGTAGATTCCTACGGAATCAACATATACAAAAAGACATGATTCAGAAAGTAAACTTTCTCCTCATGTCTTTTTTGTATATCACGCCTTCGGCTCACCTCTTTTAAAGAGAAAAACCACGGCACTCCGTGCCTGTATAAACCCTAAACAAAAGTATTTAAATGTTTGTTAGCATTATTAATGCTAAAAAGCCGCTATTGTTTTCTTTTCAGGATCATAGTAATAGCGTTCGCATTGATCATTTACAGGAGCAAAATTATACAATATACCTATGCGCACACCACCTAACCTCATATAATTCCATAACTGTTGTCTTTGTTCAAGAGATAAAGTAGCAATAGCTTTGCATTCTACATATACATTGTTCTTGCAAAAGAAATCCACTTGATGAGTATGTTTTACTGGCTTATTATGAAATAATGTCTTGAAATGGTGTTCTCGAATAAAGTCTATTTTTCTTTCTTGAAAACACATTTCTAAGGCATCTTGATAAATATACTCATTCAAATAAGGCCCCATTTCTCTATGCACTTCCTGACAGCAGCCTATAATATCATAAATAAATGACTTTAGCTGCTTAACTAATTTAGGAGGTAAAGTTGTTTCTGTTTTTATATTCATGCCATCAGATTTTTTTTATTATAACGAAACTTCCATGTGTATTAGTATATTGATGAATAAAAAATGTAATTACATCCCTTATGTCAGTGACCATTGGCTTCGAATTATACAATTGGGTTCATACAGGCACGAAGTGCCGTGGTTTATCTCTGAAAAGGTTTCTGCCGTAAGGCATAAGTATAAAAAAATGCGTAAATCGAAAGTTTGCTTTCTGATTCACGCATTTTATTTATATGTAGATTCCGTATGGAATCCTAATCTTTTTCAGTTATTATTCTTGGTTCTTCTTCAAAGTTTCACCTTAGACAAGATTTTGTCTGTAGCACCAGCAAGACTCTGAACATATTTGCCAGCCTGATTGCCAGCCTCAGCAAGAGTAGCCTCGTCAGAGATAAACTTATTCATGATGCCAGCAAAATCACTTGCATTAGTGATTTCATATCCACCCTTAGACTGAAGCAATCCCTGCGCCTCACGGAACTTCTTGTTGTTTGGACCGAAGATAACCGGAATATTCCATACTGCTGCCTCAAGTGTGTTATGTATGCCCACTCCAAAGCCACCACCAATATAGCTTACTTCACCATAATGGTATATACTGCTAAGAAGTCCGAAGCAATCTATGATAAGCACATCAGCCTCACGCACATTCTCTTCTGTAGCCTGAGTATAACGAACAACCTTACGTCCTTCAAGCAACTTAATAATCTGCTTTAAGTGATCTTCGCCAATTACATGAGGAGCTATAATAAGTTTCCAATCTTTATGCTCATTAAAGAAAGGAATGAATATCTCTTCATCAGGCTGCCATGATGAACCTGCAACAAACACTTTTTTACAAGAGGATTCAGAACCATTCTGTCCGACAAAAGCCTCAACTATTGGCAAGTGTTTTGCTGCCGCCTTTATCTGTAGCACACGATCGAAGCGTGTATCTCCAACTACATCCACACAGTTGATGCCTATACCCGAAAGTAAATTCTTACTCTCCTCATTCTGCACAAAGAAATGAGCAAAATTTGTGAGCACTCGAGTATATCTGCTTGCTCCAGAGCGGAAGAATGCCTGACCTTCTCTAAAAATACTGCTTACGCTATATACTGGTATTCCTGCATTCTTGAGAGTAGCAAGATAATTATTCCAGAATTCATACTTTATGAAGAATGCTTTTTCTGGACGCACCATCTCAACGAAGCGACGAGCGTTACGAAGAGTATCGAGAGGCAAATAGCAAATAATATCAGCTCCCTCATAGTTCTTACGAACTTCATAACCTGATGGCGAGAAGAAAGTAAGTACTATCTTATATTCTGGATGTTCCTCGCGGATACGCTCCATAAGAGGACGACCCTGCTCAAACTCACCAAGCGAGGCTGCATGAAACCACAGATAACGTGCTCCCTTCTCAAGCTTCCGCTCAAGAATGGAGAATGTCTGCTGTTCGCCATCCCACATAGTTCTCACTTTTTTATTAAAGCGAGAAGCTATGAAGACACCTGCGTAATATAAGGATATAAATGCGTTATACATTCTTTATTTCAATACTTCTATTGCTCTTTCAAGACGCTTGAGAGTTTCCTCCTTGCCAAGGAATGCAGAGATATCAAACATACCAGGACCCTTGCCTTCACCTACGAGGGTAAGACGGAAAGCATTCATTACATCTCCAAGCTTATAGCCCTTTTCTTCAACCCACTTCATGACAACAGGCTCCTGTCCCTCAATAGAGAAGTCATCAATGTTACGAAGAACATCAGCAAGCTCTGTCATCTGTTGAGCACTATACTCTTTCCAACGCTTCTTGGTTGTTTTCTCATCATACTCAGTAGGAGCAATAAAGAAGAAAGAACAAAGTGGCCACAACTCCTTAACGAAACTTACACGGTCTTTCATCATGTGTACCACCTGACGAACCTGATCCATAGTAGCCTCAACACCATTATTAGCCACGATAGGAGCAAAGAGTTGTGCTATCTCCTCATCGCTCTTACGTAGGATATACTCGTGGTTGAACCACATACCCTTCTGGAAATCAAACTTAGCACCAGCCTTTGAACATCTTGAAATATCAAAAGCATCAACAAGTTCATCAAGCGAGAACATCTCCTGTTCTGTACCTGGGTTCCAGCCAAGAAGAGCCAAGAAGTTAACAACAGCCTCTGGGAAATAGCCACTCTCACGATAGCCTGAGCTAACCTCACCAGTCTTTGGATCGTGCCACTCAAGTGGGAAAACAGGGAAACCAAGACGGTCACCATCACGTTTAGATAGTTTTCCTTTTCCTTCTGGCTTAAGAAGCAAAGGCAGGTGTGCAAATCGAGGCATTGTATCTTCCCATCCAAAAGCCTTATAGAGAAGAACATGCAGAGGTGCACTTGGCAACCACTCCTCACCACGGATAACATGAGTAATCTCCATCAGGTGGTCGTCAACAATATTTGCCAAATGATAAGTTGGCAATTCATCAGCACTCTTATAGAGAACCTTATCGTCGAGGATATCGCTCTTAATGCGAACCTCACCACGTATCATATCATTTACAAGAATCTCCTCACCTGGTTCAATCTTGAAGCGAACTGTATATTGCTTACCCTCGTCAATGAGTTGCTTAACCTCCTCAGCTGAGAGAGTGAGAGAGTTACGCATCTGCATACGAGTATGAGCATCGTACTGGAAATTCTTAATTTCAGCACGTTTAGCTTCAAGCTCCTCTGGAGTATCAAAAGCATAATAAGCCTTGCCAGCATCAAGAAGTTGCTGAACATACTTCTTGTAGATGTCACGACGCTCACTCTGACGGTAAGGACCGTGCTCACCACCGAAGCTTACGCCCTCATCAAACTTGATGCCGAGCCACTTAAAAGATTCAAGAATATACTCTTCTGCTCCAGGAACAAAACGATGAGAATCAGTGTCTTCTATTCTGAATACAAGCTCACCACCATGCTGACGAGCAAACAAATAGTTATAAAGGGCGGTACGTACACCGCCAATGTGCAAAGCGCCCGTTGGGCTTGGTGCGAAACGCACTCTTACTTTTCTTTCTGCCATTCTATTTAAATAGAGATAAGATAATATTTTTTGCAAAAGTACTATATTTTTTTGAGTTTTGCGAGTTTTTTTAGTATTTTCGCAGAGTAAAGACCATAATATAATGTGTAATGAACAATTATAATGCAAGAAAACGAATCCACTGGCGCAATATAACAACACGTATTGTACTGATTACCATAACTGTTTTGCTGATTGTATGGTTTCTGCCAAGAAACGAAAGACAGCGCTTTCATTATGACATTGGAAAGCCATGGATGTATGGCTCATTTATCGCTAAATTCGACTTCCCAATATATAAGAGCGACGAAGCCCTGAAAAAGGAGCGCGACTCTATTCTTAAGGCTTTTCAATCTTACTACGATTACGATGAAAACGTAGAACAGATACAGCTAACAAAGCTACGCAAGGACTTTGTGAATGGGCTGCCAGGGTTGCCTATGGAGTATTATAGCATACTGGCTAAGCGTCTTCACAAACTCTATCAGGCAGGTATCATGAACACACCTGAGTACAACAACATAGCTCGTGACTCAGCAAACATGGTACGAGTTATTAGTGGCAAGGATGTGAAAAGCACACAAGTAAACAGTCTCTACTCCACTATGACTGCCTACGAACAAATCTTTCAAGACCCACGCCTAAACGAACAACGACAGATACTTCAGAAATGTAATCTCAACGATTACATCATTCCTAACCTCACCTATGACAAAGAACGAAGTGAGGCTGAGAAAACCGACCTGTTAGGAAGTATTCCTATTGCCAGCGGTATGGTTATCAGCGGTCAGAAGATTATCGACCGAGGTGAGATTGTAGATGAATATGCCTATCGAGTGCTCAGTTCTTTTGATAAAGAAATGGATCGTAGAGATGCCTCTTCCAACGAGATAACAAATGCCCTTTTAGGTCAACTACTCTTTGTGGCAATATTAATGAGCTTGTTCACTATCTACTTAGCACTATTCCGCAAAGACTATTTCGACAAGCCACGAAGCATCATGATGCTTTATACGATGATAACAATATTCCCAATCTTCACATCACTACTGATGTCGCACAATTTGTTCAGCGTATATATCATCCCATTTGCTATGGCGCCTATATTCATACGTGTGTTTATGGACTCACGAACAGCCTTTATAGCTCATGTTACCATGATTCTCATCTGTGCAGCAGCCGTTAGATACCAATATGAATTTATCATCATACAACTGGTAGCTGGTCTTATAGCCATATACTCACTACGAGAACTATCAAAACGCTCACAGGTATTCAAAACTGCATTGTTAGTAACCATGGGAAGCGCATTTGTATATATGACCCTACAGCTCATGCAGAATAACGAAATGGCTAAGATGGATCACGACATGTATTACCACTTCGTAGTAAATGGTATATTCCTGTTATTGTCTTATCCAACTATGTATCTCATCGAGAATACGTTCGGTTTTATATCAAATGTTACCCTCTTTGAGTTATCAAACACTAACAAGGGTGCCCTTCGAGATCTTAGCGAGATTGCTCCGGGAACATTCCAGCACTCTATAACTGTTGGAAACCTTGCATCAGAGATTGCAAACAAGATTTCAGCGAACTCACTTCTTGTACGTACAGGAGCCCTATACCACGACATTGGTAAGATGACAAACCCTGTATTCTATACAGAAAATCAAGCAGGAGTGAACCCCCACGAGAATATGCCTTATACCAAAAGTGCAAGCATCATCATCAGTCACGTTACTGAAGGTATGAAGATGGCTGAGAAATACGACCTTCCAAAGGTTATCAAAGACTTTATATGCACACATCACGGACGAGGCATAGCAAAATATTTCTACGTGAAGTATAAAAACGAACACCCCGACGAAGAAGTGGATATTCACCCTTTCCAATATCCTGGTCCTAATCCGTTTACACGCGAACAAGCCATCTTGATGATGGCTGATACTGTAGAAGCGGCATCACGTTCACTTACAGAATATACAGAACAAAGCATTTCTGAACTCGTTAATCGACTGATTGATGAACAGGTTGCAAATGGATTCTTTACACAAAGCCCTATCACATTCCGTGATATCACAGAGGCAAAAGATGTGTTAATAGAAAGACTAAAATCTATCTATCACACACGTATTCAATACCCTGAGTTGAAATAAAAGACAATCTTTTAGCTTTTTTGACCAAAATTTCTGCACAATTTTAGATTTTTGTGCAGAAATATAGACTTATTTTGTTAACGAACCTTAAATGCCAATACTAAATTGCACACTTAAGAACAATATGAGTAATTTTGCCGCCGATTTTTAACAAAGATTATTTAAAATGAATCATTTAAGAAAAATCTGCGTAGCCATCATCTTGGCGGCAGTTACCCCAGTTTTTGCTGGTGGTATCCTCACCAACACAAATCAGAATTTAGCATTTAACCGTATGATGAGCCGTGAGGCATCTATCGGTATCGATGGTGTTTATTACAATCCTGCAGGTGTAGCTTTCCTCAAACCAGGAAACTACCTTTCGTTAGGTTGGCAAATGGCTTCTCAAAGTCGTACTATTGAGAACGATTACTCATTCTTTAACAACAACACCCAGAACCCAACTACTCCACGTGAGTTCAGAGGTACAGCCTTTGCCCCTGTTCTTCCATCTATTCAGTATGCTCATAACTGGGAACGTTTCTCTGTACAGGCTAACTTCGGTGTTATCGGAGGTGGCGGTAAATGTAC
>R26__coassemble_1454_pt1 | contig 11800 bp, 6 predicted proteins | sample R26__metabat2_low_PE_011 | metagenome-assembled genome bin R26 | reverse complement strand
CCTATTTTCTAAGAAGATGATAGGCTTTAGCCTAATGAGTTTATGATGCAGGCTGTTGAAAACTTGTTTTCATAAAGACAGCAGCATAAAATCATTAAAAGAGCAGAATGCTCTTATCATCTTCATTTTCCTTTTGATTATGAACTATTATACAGAGTATATTTAAACTCTCAACACAGGATTTTGCGAGTGACCCAATTTTTCTCTGCATATTGGATAGCCCTTCCCTTTTGGAGGTCGAGTAGGTTCTTGTTCCTAATAGTATATCACATGTTGGTCACTACTTAGAGTTCCAAAGATTCCCCATCCATTTTCAATGTTGCTATATATTCCTACAGGGGTAGTATAAACATCGTCTGTTGATATTCTAAACAACATATATGATTTCAAGAAATAATACAAGTCTTGACTTATTGACTGCAAATCAACAATAACTCTTGCATTCTTTCCAAATCGCTTTCGTGTTTCAACAGTAAACGTATATTCCTGTCCATTAAAAAGATGGTCATCAAATACATTTGTCATGCCTGCTTTCCAATCCCCAAACGGTTTTGTCAGCTGATTATCCATAAAGATAACATCATCTGAGGTAAACAAATCTGTAATCGTATGATATTCCAAACTTGCACCAGGTAAAACTTCAAAATCGTCACGATCAGCTACGCCTCGAATTCTTAAACGGTAAAAATTATGCACAGACGGATCATCTTTTATTTTTAGCGTTATACTCATTACAGAATCAAGTCCGTAAACTAAACGTGGATCATCAAAACTGCCAGAAACGTCTTCTTCGACTTCTTTGTACAAAATCTCAGTTTTAACAATATCTATTTTTTGAGGAATCTCAACCTTTGATGTTGCATATACATCTTTGAATCCAGAAGCTTTCACGTTTAGTGCAATTTTATCACCCTCTTTAGGAATATAATCACAGGTATAAGCATAAAGACTCTCAGGGGTGTATTTCAAAACGTATTTATCTCTGTCATTTACCAAAACTTCAGCCGTTGCATCTTTTAAAACAACTGCAGTACGATACATAGAGTCAATTTCATTATAATATGTTGAATTATGTGAGAAATACATTTTAGGATTGTCATTCACAGTAAACGAGCTTGATATTTGTAAAGCGAGAGGTGCACTTGGTGTCGCAACGGCATACACTGTTATCCCATTCTCATGTTGTGTATTAAATTCAATTTCCTTTTCACAACTTGTAAAAAGGGCAATAATTAAAATTGGAAAACATATAGCAGCCTCCCCCATCCCCCTCCGATAGGAGTGGGCTAACCAACAGGAGAAATCTTGCATATACAAAACGAGTGTTCTTTCTTCTGCATTTTGTCCTTTGACAATAGCTTTTGAGAGGGCAAATAAGAGTATTCTTATAACTTCTTGAAAATAAGAGAAGTTGAGTTTGTGAGATGAAATTTTCATAGCTTAAAACTTTTGCGTAATACTTATTGATGGCATAAATGGGAATGGACAAATGCCTTTTAATACAGCCTGATTATTACTATAGCCAATATAAACATTGGCTATGTTATAATGATTATAGACATTATACACGCCCAATCCAATTATTGTTTCACCAAGGTTGTGCTTAACTGACAGATTACAGTTAATATCAAGATGGTGAGTATCTGGCAGTTTAAAATCGTTAATATTACGGAAAGAGTGAAAAGGCTGAGCCACTCCCTTGCCACTATTGAATTTTTCAGAATAAACATCGTCTGACATTGTCATCCAACCCAAAACAGAAAATAAAGTTTCTCCATAATACACTATAGGAGTATCGTAATATTCATTAAAGCTCTGTCCATAAGTTATAGCATATGGCACGGTACCTCTTCTTCCTGTCTGGTAATTCCATGATGCACTAATATCAAGCGCCACTTTGCTTGATAGCGTAAAATGATGGTTTACGTTTAATGAAAGGTTATTCCTACGATCGGTTGATGCATAGAACTCCTTTCCTCCATTCAGTTCATCTCCCGGACGATCGAATTTACGTAATGCCTTCGACCATGTGTATGATAGCCAGCCCGTAGTTTTACCTATTTTCTTCTCTATAAGCAATTCTACACCATAACTTCTGCCCTTTCCCAAAGCTACTATTTCCTGCCAGTTCTGGTTGTTCACAAAATAAGTAGCACCATTTCTATATTCCAAAACATTATCTAATGTCTTGTAGTAACCTTCTGCAGCAATATTAAAACCACAGATATCATAATTCAGCCCTAATCCGTAAAGATTACTTTTCATCAGAGGAATATCTTTTGTTATAGGCACCCAAATATCACTTGGCATAACTAAATTGTTTGTCACAAGACGATGAATGCCCTGAGTCATATTTGAGTATGATGCTTTGAATGATAGTTTGTCGGTGGCAAGAAATCTTAACGACACACGTGGCTCTGCAGCAAAATAAGACTTATCTGTAACATTATACATTCCAAAACGAATACCATAGTTTAGCTTCAACTTGTTGAATATGGAAAAATCATCTTCTGCATAGAGTGTAAGATTATTTATGTATAGCTCCTCACCACTTTTATAGTCAACATATTCTTTCGTTGTATTATATAATGGATCGATTTTCGAAGCGTCACCATCGTAGTTAAGTCCGGCAGCACAACGCTGTGTCTCTGCATTCTTATACACCTTAGTATATGGTGCAAGCCATTGACGTGACAATTTCAAGCCATAACGCAGGTCGTGAGCATTTCCTATGCTGAATAAAGCATCGGCAGTTAGCGCAAGATCTTTAATACCTGAATGTGAAGTGATGCTGTTTTTCTCGTTGCGTGAATAATACAATCTATACAGGTCGTTTATCTTGTCATCAATAGTGTTTTTGATAGATAAATCATAAAGATATTGACTGTAGTTGATATTAATGTTCAAACGATGGTTGGAGTTGAAAAATGTGGTATAATATATGCTTGTGAGCAGATTATTCCATTTGCTCTCATTTGTTGTTGAGCGATAGTCTTCTTCACACGACTGCATGGATGTCAGCACACGTGGGTCGTCTATAGTGTTTTCGTACTTGTAGTTTTGTGTAGGCGATTCGTTGTTGGTGTCGTTCCCATAATAGAACAATACCGAAAAACGTTTCTGTTCATTAAACTTATGAACCACCTTTGCTGTAATGTCGTAATAACCCATATTTGAATAAGGCTGCAATGCAGCAGGACGGTCGTAATAGTGCTTCAGTATAGGCTTTGCTATAAGATTGAAATACGACATTCTCGCAGCAACATTAAACGAAGTGTGGCCCTTCCATATAGGTCCTTCAGCCTGCAAGCGCCCTGAAAGCATACCGATACTTAAAAGCCCGTGATATTTATTGTAATCACCTTCCTTTATGCCTACATCAATCACACTCGACAGTCTTGAACCATAACGTGCAGGAAAAGCACCACGATAGAAATTGATGTTTTGCACCACATCGGGATTAATGGCGCTAACATAACCTTGCAAGTGTTCGGCATTATATATTGCCGAACCATCAAGAGTGATATAGTTCTGGTCGTAGTCACCACCACGCACAAAGACACCAGCCGTTCCTTCTGTTCCTGACTGCACACCAGGAAATTTCTGAAGCGTTTTCAACACATCAGCTTCGCCAAAGAAAACAGGAACAGCCATAATTTGTTTCTGGTTGAGCGACACAGCGCTCATCTGTGATGATTTCACACCAAAATTATTTCTGCTACCATATACAACTACATTTTCGAGTTGTACCTCCTTTGCCAACTTGCCACTATCAGCAGGGGCAACATGCTTGCTGTTAAGCGTTGTTGCCCCCATCGATAATGTTATAAAGGAGAAAAATACAAAGAGTTTTTTCCTCATTACCTATACTTTATTACGGAATAATAGCTTTATATACCATTCTTGCATATAGAGAATTCAAATCAAATTCAGGTATTTCATCCTCCCTTTTTTCTTCCATAATAATACGTCCAGAATTCTTTGATAAGTCTATTGCAATAACAGTATAGGTTCTTGTTAATATTCCAGAATAACTTGAAGCGTAATTGTATTTTCTTTCTGCTATTACTTGCTTCCCTGAAACAGAGTAAGTCCATTCATCAAAAATGGTATTTAATAGATTATCCAACGTTCCGTCTTTATGAATTTTTGTTGGCAAGCCATGGATATCTGTTTTCTCAGAAACCTTATGATTATCATAATAGAAACAATATTCACGCTCCCACTCATAACTGTTAAGGGCATTAACAAGTTGTTCTTGAGTATAATTAAGATTAGCATCAACAAGAATACCATTTTCTAAGAACACTTTTCCCTTACCATCTTGCACGCGTGTTACCCTGTTAGGGTCTTTATCATAATCATCACTTTTACTGCAAGAAACACACATTATTGTGAACAGGGCAAAAATAAAATATAGTACATTTTTCATATCATATGTTTTTAAGGAATTATTGCTTTCCAAACCATTCTGACATATAGAGAATTAGAATCAAAACCAGAAACGTCGTCAGGTCTTTTGTAATCCATAACTATTCGCCCTGAGTTATTTGACAAATCTAATGAAATAATCGTATATGTACGTGGTGGATAATAAGAACTTGAAATAGCATTAAAATTCATAGTCGCTGTTAGTTTTTTTCCTGACACAGATATTGTCCACGTATTCTGTGGGGTAAGAGGATTTTCAAATGTGCCGTCTTTATGAATTTTTGTAGGTAAATAATTGATATCTGTTTTCCCAGAAATGTAATTATCATCATAATAGAATCCATATTCACATTCCCATTCATAACTACCAAGAGCTTCTATAAGTTCCTCCTGAGTATAATTGAGATTTGCATCAACAAGAACTCCATTTTCTAAAAACACTTTTCCTTTACCATCTTGCACACGTGACGCCATTGTTTGCTTATTCTCAATGTCGTCATTTTTGCTACAAGAAACAGACACAAATGCAAATACTGCACAAATAACAAGGAATCTGATTTTTACTTTTTCCATAGTTTAGTTATTATTTTTTTATTAAACTCAATATCTGCTCATGTATGTACTATAAGTAACACTACACTTACATGGTATATATGCGTAAAGGGCATTAAGTGGTTTAATTCGCTTTTAGTCCTAAAACGATACAAATATAAATTATTTTTATTTTGGTTGTTATCGTATGTATATTATTTTTCTTAACATTAACCATATTTAACAGTACAAACCATGTTTAAAAGTAAAAAGGTAAAAGAGTAAAAAAGTAAAACTCCTAACTTCTAACTCTTATCTCCTAACTCATTATTCCTCATTATTTCTCGCTTCTCTCTCGTCTCTCTTTCGTCTCTCTTTCGTATATGTTTCGCTCACGAGCGAATGAGAAGCGAATAAAAGACAAGAGAAATACGATTCAGTAGCGAAAGAAAAGGGTAATATGAGTGTGGAATTACGACTTTTACAATTAAGGCGGGCATCCTCTGATGTCCGCCTCTGCTGTTTTTTATAAATGATAGGATAATTACTTTCGCAAGTATTTATCAACGTCAGCAGCTACTTTACGTCCGCTTGCAAGAGCTCTTACCACCAGACTTGCACCATTCTTAGCATCACCAGCCAAGAATACGTTCTCTGGAAGTTCAGCATGTTCAGGACGTAGGAATCCCATTGCAAGCAACACTATTTCAGCCTTAATGATTTCAGGCTTTCCTTTTTCAACCATCAAAGGGCGACCACCCTCTGGATTAGGTTTCCAGTCAATCTCCTGTACTTTTACACCAGTCAACTTACCATCCTTACCAATAAACTCAAGCGAATTGATGTTCCATCTACGCACACATCCTTCTTCGTGTGTAAAGGTGGTTTTCAGTGTACGTGGGAAATTTGGCCATGGATTCTTAGGATCTTCGAATCCTTCTACAGGCTTAGGCATTATCTCTATCTGAGTAACGCTCTTACAACCCTGTCGGTGAGCAGTACCAATACAGTCGGAACCTGTATCGCCACCACCAATAACAAGCACATCCTTGCCTTTGGCATTTACGAGTTCATCTTTCTTAAACTCAGCACCATAGAGCACTCTGTTCTGCTGTGAGAGCATTTCAAGAGCAAAGTAAACACCCTTAAGATCACGTCCTGGGATATTGAGGTCGCGAGCTACAGGTGTACCAGTACATAATACTACAGCATCGTATTTCTCTGAGAGTTCAGATACCTTTATCTTCTTATCCTTACCGAGTGTAGCATCATTCTGGATATCACCCTCCTTATCTTCAATTACCTTAGTACTGAAAACAAATTCTATTCCTTCAGCCTTCAGGAACTTTATTCTGCGATCGATGAGAGTTTTATTCAGTTTGAAGTTTGGAATACCATAGCGCAACAAACCACCAGCATCTTCGCGTGCATCATAAACAGTAACAGCATAGCCTTTCTGATTGAGCTGTGTGGCTGTAGATAGTCCAGCAGGACCAGCACCCACAACAGCCACCTTCTTACCATTACGCTGAGGAACACGCACCTTTACATAGTCTTCTTCGAAGGCACGTTCAATAATACTACACTCATCCTCGCGATTAGTTGTAGGCTGATGATCCATAAGATTCAGCACACATGCTTTCTCGCATAATGCAGGACAAACACGACCTGTGAACTCAGGAAAGTCATTTGTTGCAGTAAGCAATTCGTATGCCTTTTCCCAATCACCTTGGTATAGTGCATCGTTCCACTCTGGTGGTTTATTACCTAATGGACAAGCCCAATGACAGAAAGGTACTCCACAGTCCATACAACGGCTGGCCTGAGTACGGCGGTCATTACTATTCAACGTCTGTTCTACTTCGCCGAAATCGTGTATTCTATCGTGTACCGGACGATATCCGGCTTCTTTTCTATCTATTGTTAGAAATGCTCTTGGATTTCCCATAAGCGGATTGAAAATTGAAAAATTGAAAAATTGAAAGATTAAAAAAATTCAGAGTTTTCGGAATATTCAGATTCATCAGAACAGTCTAATAATCTCTCTGCATATCAGCAATTTTCTGTTGCAGTTTCTTCACCTGTTCCTCCTGCAATACTCGTTTATATTCAATAGGAACAACCTGAATGAAATCTTCAACATAGTGATTCCAGTCATCAAGCATAGTACGTGCAAGTTTACTGCCTGTATAGAGATAATGCTGACGGATAAGTTCGTGCAGTTCTTTTCTGTAGCTGCTCTCCTCAACAAGATTAATCTCAACCATATCCATATTACAGAAGTAATCAAAGTTATGGTTCTTATCCCATACATAAGCAACACCACCACTCATACCTGCAGCGAAGTTACGACCTGTCTCACCTAAGACAACTACTCGTCCGCCAGTCATATACTCACAGCAGTGGTCGCCCGCACCCTCGATAACGGCAATAGCACCAGAGTTACGTACACCAAAGCGCTCACCAACCTTACCATTGATATATAGCTCACCACTTGTGGCACCATACAAACCTGTGTTACCAGCAATGATATTGTCTTCAGCATCAAAGTTACTACGTATAGGAGGAAGGATTGATATTCTACCACCAGAAAGACCCTTAGCAAAATAGTCGTTTGCTTCGCCTTCAAGCTTGAACTCTACACCCTTTACAAGGAATGCTCCAAAGCTCTGACCTGCAGAACCCTTGAACTTAACAGAGATAGAAGCCTCATCGTCAGTAGATGCTTTAGCCTCTATTTTCTTGGCCTTTGCTCTTTCTATATAACCTGAGAGCATAGTACCCACAGCACGATTGGTGTTGCGAATAGAGTAATCAAGATCTATCTCGCCACCTGTCTCAATAGCATCAGCAGCAGCCTTTATCATCTGTTCATCAAGAACACCATCAAGATCGTGATCCTGTGTCTTTGTGCAATATAAAGAAGAGTCACCTGTCTCCTTATACAACATTTTAGAGAAATCAAGACTCTCCCACTTTTCCTTAACAGCAGTAGGCAGTTCTGTTTCTTCTACAACAGAAGAAACGGCAAGAGGCTTAATAAGTTCTGTTCTACCTACGATATCATTAAGACTCTTGAAGCCCATCTCAGCAAGATACTCTCTTACCTCCTGAGCAAGGAATGTGAAGAAGTTAACTACATTTTCATAGCTGCCACGAAAATGAGCACGCAGCTTCTCATCCTGTGTAGCCACACCCATAGGACATGTGTTCTGCGAACATTTACGCATCATAACACAACCCAAAGTTATCAATGCTGCAGTACCGAAAGCAAACTCCTCGGCACCAAGCAAAGCCATCATGATAACATCTCTACCGCTCTTCAGCTGACCATCAACCTGCAAGCGTACCAAAGAACGCAAGCCATTCTTGACAAGTGTCTGCTGAGTTTCAGCCAAACCTATCTCTGGTGAGATACCAGCAAAGCGCATACTTGATGCAGGACTTGCACCAGTACCACCTTCAGCTCCTGAGATAATAATAAGGTCGGCCTTAGCCTTTACCACACCAGCAGCAATAGTACCAACACCACTCTCTGCCACCAGTTTCACAGAAATAGCTGCATTAGGATTAACATTCTTCAGGTCGAAGATAAGCTGTTTCAAATCCTCGATAGAATAGATATCGTGATGAGGAGGAGGTGAAATCAGAGAAATACCTGGTATTGAGTGACGGGTCTTAGCAATAATCTCGTTAACCTTATATCCTGGCAACTGTCCACCTTCACCTGGCTTTGCACCCTGAGCAACCTTAATCTGTATCTCCTCGGCATTAACAAGATATTCTGTAGTAACACCGAAACGACCACTTGCCACCTGTTTGGTCTTACTGCTCAAAGATATTCCGTCAACGGTAGTGTGGAAACGTTCTTCATCCTCACCACCTTCACCTGTATTGCTTCGAGCACCTAACTTATTCATGGCAAGACACATCGCCTCGTGAGCTTCCTTGCTCAAAGCACCAAAGCTCATAGCACCAGTAACAAAGTGTTTAACAATACTCTCTACTGGCTCTACATCCTTGATATCAATAGGCTTTCTCTTATAGTCGAAGAAATCACGAAGAAAGATAGGACGTTCCTTACGATCAACAAGAGAAGTGTATTTCTTAAACAGCTCGTAGTCGCCCTTACGTGTAGCCAACTGTAATGTAGCTATTGTCTCTGGGTCCCATGCATGCTTGATACCATCTTTGCGCCAATGAAACAAACCATTCAAAGAAGCCAGTCCTGCCTTTAGATCGGCATTCTGATTATCTGATGTCTTATTGAAAGCAATATCGTGCAAGGCAATGGCATCGTGAGCTATTGTATTCAGACCGATACCACCAACAGTACTTGTTTCTGTGCCAAAATAAGTCTTTAACAAACTCTCGTTCAAACCTATAGACTCAAAGATCTTTGCACCACGATAGCTGCGGATAGTAGAGATACCCATCTTAGCCATAATCTTGAACAGACCTTTCTTCACTGCCTTGATATAGTTAGCCTCTGCAGTAGCATAGTCTTCCTGTATCTTATGGTTCTTAACCAGATCATCAAGAATAGCATAGGTAAGATATGGACACAGGGCACTTGCACCATATCCCAACAACAATGCAGCATGCATAACCTCACGAATCTCTCCACTCTCAACGATAAGAGCTGTCTGCACACGTTTTCCTACAGAGATAAGATAATGGTGAACAGCACTTACTGCAAGCAACGAAGGGATAGCTACATGAGTCTCATCAACATCTCTATCACTAAGGATGATATAGTTGTAACCCTCGTCAACACTCTTCTCGGCTTCCTTGCAAAGAGCATCCAAAGCATTACGAAGAGCCTCACCGGCTGCCTGAGCAGTCTGTACTTTCTCCACTTCTTCAGAAGTTAGAGGAGCCTTAAAGGTTATTGGAAGTTTTATAGTATTGAATCCCTTATAGCGGATATTACAAAGAATATCAAGCTGTGAGTTTGTCAATATAGGATGTGGCAAACGTACCATCTTACAGTTTGTCTCATTAGGCTTAAGAATACCTGTACCTACTCTACCAATATATTCAGTAAGACTCATTACAAGATTCTCTCTTATTGAGTCGATAGCAGGGTTGGTAACCTGAGCAAACTGCTGACGGAAATAATTAAAGAATATCTGTGGTTTGTCGCTCAACACAGCCAAAGGAGTATCATTACCCATTGAAGCAAGAGGTTCCTGACCCTTTGTTGCCATAGGAACAATAGTATAGTCAACATCTTCAGTTCCAAAGCCAAACTCTATCTTCTTGCGTTCGAGATTCTCTACTGCATTTTCAACCTTTCTACCACTGTGGATCTTCTCAAGCTGAATACGGTTTGTACTCAGCCACTGACGATAAGGATGTTCGCTTGCCAACTTATTCTTTATCTCACCGTCATAGTATATCTTACCCTCTTGGGTATCTATAAGCAGTATTTTACCTGGTTGCAAGCGTCCCTTCTCTGCAATCTCAGAAGGATCGAAATCCATAACGCCAACCTCACTTGCTACTACCATCATATCATTTTTTGTGATGGTGTAACGAGCAGGGCGCAAACCATTTCTATCAAGCAATCCACCAGCATATCTACCATCGCTGAAAAGCAATGCAGCAGGACCATCCCATGGTTCCATCAAGATAGAATAATATTCATAGAAAGCTTTTAGATCCTCAGAAATAGGGTTCTTATCGTTAAAACTCTCTGGTACCATCACAGCCATAGCATGGGGCAGTGACATACCACTCATTACAAAGAACTCAAACACGTTGTCAAGACTGGCTGAGTCACTCATTCCAGGCTGTACGATAGGCGAAATCTCGCTTATATCGCCAAGCACATCAGAAGAGAGTACGCTCTCCCTTGCCTGCATCCATCCACGGTTACCACGAATAGTGTTTATCTCACCATTATGAGCCAACATTCTAAATGGCTGAGCCAAGCTCCATGTAGGGAAGGTATTTGTAGAGAAACGACTATGTACAAGAGCCAAGCCACTTGTGAAATAACTATTAGTAAGATCAGGATAGTACAAACGCAGCTGAAGACTTGAAAGCATACCCTTATAAATGATGCTCTTACTTGAAAGAGAACAGATATAGAAATCTTTTGCTCCAGTATTATTCAGTTCCTTAACACGCTTCTCTATCTTCTTTCTAATAATATAAAGAGTACGTTCGAATACTGGTACCTTATCATCGGTGACACCTGTGATAAACACCTGCTTAACATCAGGCTCACTTGCCAACGCAGCCTCACCTAAACAATCAGGATTAGTAGGTACATTTCGCAAATGCATCAAAGAAAGACCTTCACGCTCTATCTCCTCAATCATTATTGATAGTATTTCCTGCTGACATTTCTCCTCCTTAGGCAGGAAAACCAAACCAGTACCATATTTACCCTTCTCAGGCACAGGAATACCCTGAAGCAAAATAAACTCATGTGGTATCTGCAATAAGATACCAGCGCCATCACCTGTCTTACCATCAGCACCCTCTGCACCACGATGACGCAGGTTCTCAAGCACCTTCAGCGCATTATCAACAAGTTCATGGCTTTTGTTTCCGTGGATATTCACCACCATGCCCACACCACAAGCGTCATGCTCGTAGGCAGCATTATACAACCCTTCCCTATTCATCATAATATTTAGTTTTAATAATTTATCCTATCATTTTGTCTGCAAAAATAATATTTTTCTTTCATTTTGACAACAAACCATTTAAATTTAGCGCAAGTATTATAGCAAAAATAATAGTTTGATATCTATATGCAACTTACAGATTATAATAATTTGCCTATTATTTCTATTTAAAAATAACAAATTGATACTTTGTCAAC
>R26__coassemble_1416_pt1 | contig 12042 bp, 10 predicted proteins | sample R26__metabat2_low_PE_011 | metagenome-assembled genome bin R26 | reverse complement strand
GTGTCACTCCAAGGCACGCTGACATAAGCTCTGTTATTGTTGTCAAGCAGCACAGGATAATTCTTGCCATTGGCACTATAACCAATCTTGATTGCACCTAAAGCATTAATAGTAGCAGCCGACAACTCAGTTAAGTAGCCTTGCTGTTGCACCCATTCTTGAGTCGCAACGCCCTCTATCTGTCCGTTTTCCAAAGATGTTACACGACTATTAAGGTCGTTACCTAAACCAGCCGTCAACACCCAACCAGCCTTAGAGCTGTCGTAAGAAGCCCAGCTATCCAGTCTGTTATACGATGTTCCACCTCCACCGCCTTGCACACCACTAACGCCAAGAGCACTTATTCCACCAAGAGCATAAAAGTTAGCAGCTCCACCATCTGTCTTTGCCACTTTAATAGCATTATTATCCTTGTCGTAGCTGAGGAATATATCCCCCAACCTAATGCTGCTAACAACAATATCCTTTGGTACATAAGCAGTAGTATTGGTGTGTCCGCCACTTGTTCCACCGCTACCTTTCTTATCAACCGCTAAAACCTTAACATCTATCATAGTTCCTTCAATTTAAGTGTTGCCGCTCCGTTGTCCATATCACGACTTATACCTTCCACAAAGAATCTCTTTCCAAGAGCAGGGTGATCATACAAGTTAAAAGCCCCCACAATACCATCTCTATCCTCAAGAGTAGTTTCTAAAACCACCTTAGGTAAATGATATTCACTGTAATAAGCATCTACATACAGCTTTTCTGGCTTTTCCGTCCTGTTTCTTATACAGTCGGTTATCGTTACCACGCCACCGCCATTTGCGTCTGCAGGCGAACTCATCTTCACACCATTCTTCACCCCCAGTTTCCTACAGTCTGCTCCTGTCAAACTCGAATTTATTTTCCATTCTATATCATCTTTCTTATTTACAAACTGCTCGTAAGTATCACTCACATATATCAGATCTTTATCTTCACCATTACTCACCAGTTCATTGTCTGAGTATATTTTTACGGAAAAATCCTCCACCACAATCGAACTGACATGAGCCAGCAATGGTATCTTATTCTCACCCCATTGTGTATGTCTGAAGAAAGTTGCATGTCTCCTTGTCACCTCGCTCCACACTGTGTTCACGGGGCCAAGTATTTTAAATTCCACGCTTCCATTCACATTATCACTTTTCCTTATTGGTATTGCTATTCCTTCAGCGTCTATTCCCAGAGTGTAGTCTATGTTGTTCTGCATGGAGAACATCGTACCCACCAGCTTGTCACCAATCTTAGGATCAAATCCAATATAAAAACATTGCTGGTAGTATTCATCCTCCGTAACACACTCTTCCAATTTCTTGTATTCTCGCCATTCAAAGTCACTTACTTGTCCATCACTGCCCGTTTCCACTACACACTTATCGCCAATCACAAGCATACACGCCAGAACAGCCACTTTGCTCACTCTATCAAACGATTCTCCCACAGCCGAGTATCTAAACTCATATCCTTGCTCGCCATCATCAGTCCAGGGTACAAGACCATGTCTTCTCTCGTTATCGCTCACAGCTGTTGTCTGTGGAGTTTCTGCTTTCCACCATTGCTGAGTATAGTATCTGCCGTCACCATTTCTCAAAGGCACAGTCTGTCCAACACTTGCCCCTGTCGTTTTCAGATCCACATAGTCACCACTCACACTCATCAATGGGTTCAAACCAATCTTTCCACTCAACACTATATAGTTTGCCGTATCATCATCTACAGGTGAAAACACGCCACCACTAACATGGCCAACATAACTTGCGTATGGAATATTTCCTTTTATATCTTCTGCTTGTGGATAGCATCCATTATCATCCCTTCCGTTTCCGTTCACACTTACAAACAGATAATCCGTCATCTCCACTTTCGATACAGGTGCATTGTCACCTGCAGTAGAACTACGTTCCACATTTCCCCAACTTAGCAAAGCTGCTCCTGGTTGTTCTCGCAACGCATTCACAACATCTTGTTGTCTTGTGCCATTATTGCAATACTCACTCATGCCATCCTGTCCACCTATATTGAATCGCCAGTGAACATTGTTTTTCACTTGCACAAACCAGTCTGTCACTCTTGCTGCATCATAGTCTGTCCATCTGCCACCTATGATGTCATTAAAAGCATCACATGCAGTCGTACCAACACCTGCTGCAGAATATTCTGTCATATACTTCTGCTTATTGGCAAATGGCGACACCAACAATCCGCTCTCCAACGGACTCTCTATCACCTCATCAATACTCTTAACGTCACATTTTACTCTTATCTGGTTATAAGTTTCACCAATAGTCAACTTATGATCATCACCAACAGCAATCTCACTGCAAATTTCTACATTTCTGCCACCAAAGTGATGGTTCTTTAAACTCTCCCAGTCAAACACATACACATCCGTTCCTATCTGCACCATGTGTAAGTCTAAGAACTGCAGTATCTGCTTCACCACCTCGTCATTCTGCCACACATCATCCTCGCTGTCACCAAGAAACAACAGCTCGCTTATTTTCAGATCTTCAAACACCGTTGCAGCCGTTCTTCCTGGCAACGCTTTCGACTCATCATAATGTAGCGTTAAGTTCTCACCAAGTTTCTCAGCTACACCATCCATTATCTCCTGCATCACATCAGCAAAGCTTCTGCGCTCTGCCTGTCTTTTCACCGTGGCATATGCATTTCTTGAACCAACATCTCTATATTTTGAATATTGGAATGCTGTCAGTGCATCTATACAACTCAACTCTATCAAATCCTCCTCATCTGCATAGTCCTGTGAATAAGCCTGAGGTTCCACAAAACCAGCAAACACGCACACACCGTTCCGTTTCACTTTCACTGAAACATCAGTAGCGTTACTTGCAAAAAATCCAGCAACATAGTTTCTGCACTTCAAGCTAATTGTCGCTTGACTGCACAGCAGCACATCAAACGTGTCATTCACCTGTGTCTCTATCATCACAGCCTCTTCACCTGCGAAGTACACACCTGTTTCATCGTCGTCAATATAACCATTCAGTCCATCAACGCCTATTTCCACCTCTATCAGGTCATCAAGTCTGTTATAATATCTTCCTTCTAACATCGTTATAACACAGTTTTAATAACATTCTATTCACATTTCAACAATCAAGCTATAGGCATCCATCAAAGCAAGTATTTCCTTCCGCTCTTTCTGCCCATTCTCATTTCGTTGCCCAAGGCTATCAGTATATCTCTTGCCCTTAATCGGGTTATGCCGCCTCTTGTTGTTTCGCCTTTGCCACCACCAACTATCTGTTGCAGCTTACTTAGTGGCGATATCACCTCTGGGTCATTACTTGCATTAGCATATTCACCCATAAGTGCGAGGGTAGGGCCATACACCACGCCACCATCAGCAAACTTCGCCATACCTCTTACGCTGCTCACCATTGCGCCCAACTGTGCCAATCCTGTTGCAGCAAAAGCTATCCATGCCCAGGGACCCATATCTGCAGCTTGAGCTGTAGCCTTGCCATATCCATCCACCATTGTTGCTACGGCTTGAGCCATCGTTCCTGCCACGTTCAACTCTGGCACACCTATGGCATCGCCCAATCTTCCAAAAGCACTTCCCAGTTCCTGCACACTGTTTAGCGCATCTCTCATGTGGTTCTTTGTTTCGCCAAGATTCTTTGTGTCAATCTTCAGTTCCAATGATGGTAGCTCCTTTCCAAGCACCTTCATCTCCTTGGCCAAAGCTTGCTTCAGTTGTTCCTTGTAGTTTTTTATTTCCTTCACGCTTGGCTCATCCAAGCCTATCTTTATTCTCTGTTCCTTCAGTTCTGTCTCCAGAGCCTTATATTGCTTCACTAAATCTGTAGCCAAGTCTGCATCGCCTGTTTCCTCTATTTTCTTCTTCAATTCTGTCAATCTTTGCTGCAGCTTTTCTAAACTGCCTTCTGCAGCTTCCACCTTCTTGTCATCAACAGGCACATCCTTTTTCCCACTTTTTCCGCTGCCAGCTTTTCCGCTCCCAGGTCGTGTTCCACTACCCATCACAGGCATCTTTATTTGAGCACTCTTCTTGGTAAGTTCCTCCATTTCCTTGCGTGCCGCAGCAGCCTCCTTTTTCAGGTTGTTTAGACTTGCTACCGCTTTGTCCTTCTGGCTACTTCCAACAACCTCATGTCCTGCACTAATTACACGGTTGCCATATCTATCCACACTCTCTGTATATTGCTTGTCGCGCCGTGTAGAATACATTTTCTTGCTGCCATCCTTGTTATACACAATATCGTGCATCTTTTCCTCCGCTTCTGCAGCTTTGTTTGCAATGGCACGCATTCTTGTCTCCACAATCATCTGTTCACAGTATGCCTTACTGTTCTTCACCAAAGCATTATACCATTCTGCCACAGTCGAAAAATACCCCATGCTCTCGCCATATTTCTCGTTCATCTGCTCCACAAGCTTCTTCTCCTGCTCTTTCGAGCCATTGAAGTTCTTTAGCGCCTGAATATTCAATTCCAGGCTCGCTCGTGTCTCTGTCAGTGTTCTCTTCGTTTCATCCTCAGCACGGTTAAAATCCTCAACTTTCTTGGTACTCTCGTCGCTCTTGGTTGCCAGCCAACTTATTGCCTCCGTCAGTACCCACACTGCAGCACCAATACCCGTTGCTATCATTAAACTTCTTATTGCTATCTTTAGCGCTCCCGCAGCCACTGTTCCAGCACCCATAGCCGCCGTCATTCCATTTACAGAAGTTGTCACAGCTGCATTTCCTGTCACACATGCACGTCCTGCTATCGTTATTGACTGAATGGCTGCAGCCAGTCCTCTTGCACCTTGAGTCAGGCTCACAATTCCCTGAATGCCCATACCAAACTCACCAGTCATTTTCAAAAATGGCTCCAAACTTGACAAACAACCACCAAGAACCTCTTTCAAATCACCAAACGTATTGCTTAGTTGTTTCGCCTTACCTGCATCTGTTTCTGCAAGTCGTGCGTTCATGTTGCCCACGTTGTCCGTTATCACCTGTGCAAGTGTAGCTGCTTTCTGCTCCTCTGTGCCATATTTCAATATTTGCTCCTGAGCATCTGTAAAGGTAATACCCACACGCTGCAGCACCTGAGTCTGTCCCTGCATGGCCTTACCCATCATGTTACCTATGCTCACAGCATCCTGTTCCGTAGCATTCAGTCCCTTCTGCTGTGCAAGCAGGTTGTTCATTGCAGGAATCAGTTCCTCTAGAGCCTGTCTGCTATTCAAGAAGGTTGCCATCTGCTGGGCGCCACTCAGCTGCACCTCGTCACCAATCACGCCCAGTTCCTGTTGTGCTGCTGCAAGTCTCTTTATGGCTTCAGTATCTTCTTCCGTTGTACCCATACGCTGGCGCATAATGGTGTCCAGTTTCACCTCAGCCATCTCCTGTGTTGTGAATGCCTCTGTCAGCTTGCTCACTTCCTCAGTTATCTGTCTGAATCCTTCTGCTGCATTTTGTATCGCCTGCTGTGCTTGGTTTATGTCAAGCAGCTTAGTGTTCAGCTTTCCCTGCTCGTCATTCACCTCCTTCACCACGCGACCCAGTTCCGCAGCATCCACGGTTACTTGTCTTACGGATTCTTCGCCCGCAGTCACAATTTTTATTAAAAAAGATACTTCGTTTGCCATTTTTTATTATCTTTACACCGAATTTCAAAACGATTCTATTATGACGTTAAAAGGAAAAATACAGAATGCAGCATTCTACACTATGGTTTCAAGCCTAACAGCAACTATCCTGTTTGGCATTTGTTACTCTGCACTTCCATTCATCGTTGCCCTTCACGTAACAGGCATTGCGTTCCTTGTATGGTTCTTTGTAGGCACACATAGATCCTAAAGCAGTCCGCGCGCCTTTTTCACCCTTTCAAAATGGCGAGCTTCTGCTTCCATCTCTTCACGGGTCTTTTCTTTATTTGCGACGGCATCACCGTCGTTTTTTTTGTCCCACACAAATTTCATCACATCTTCCGCCTTCAGCGCCTTTTGAGAATATGGCTGCAACAAGCGCACTGTCAATTGACGTGTCCGTTCCCAGTCGTTTCGAATTTGCATCTGGCGTTCCTTGCTCCAGCATTCATATATCTCGTTAAACTCAAGAGGGGTGCATTGGTCAAAGTCCTGAAGGCTCATCCCTATGCACCCCACCGCTATACCCAAAAGTTCATCAACGGTTACCCGTTCATTCACTTCTTCGTTTTTTTTTCTTTTTCCAAACCTTTGCTAAAGGCAGTCAAGGCGCTCATGTCAACGTGATCGCAAAATTCGTCCACATCCCACTTAAACTCCTTGCCATCAGCTTTACAAGCCGAAACACAGCAGCACCACAGGAATGTAGACATATCACTCACACCCTCTATGCTATCAGCCTCCTTACCTGTTACTGCCTTATAGCGACGCATTGCACCAAGAGTCACTCTGCAAGGATACTCCTTGCCGTCATCTGTTGTTATGATCAATATCTGTTTCATTATTACTCACCGCCGTTGTTAGCATTCTCCTGTGCTGAAATAGGAGCCACTGCGCCACTATTCTCAAGAGTAATGCTATATGTTTCGTCATCGCCAGCCTTACCGCTCTCCTCAAGAGCTGTAATCACAAACTTGCCACCATATGTAGAGTTTGCTTCGTCACGATACGACCATGATGCATCTACAGGCTTGCCCTGCAAATACAAGTTTCTCAAACTTGGCAATCCGTTTTCAGCATCGCCGCTATGCACAAAGCCGCTGGCGCTCAGTGTGCAGCCTAAAGTCTTCACATACTTCTCCTGCCACTTGCCCATACGCGCTTCCTTAGTTTTGCGCGTACCACTCTCTGCCTTGTAGCTAATCTTACACTCAGTACTGTGTCCAAGTGCATGTGCGTCCACTGACAAAATCAGGTCAGTACCATCTCTGTAATCACTGTTATTGCTCATAATACTTTCTTTATAATTGTTATTACTATTGGCATCACACAAAGCACACAAACCGCCCAGCACAGCATCCTCAGCCATTGCCAGTCATCTTTGTGCTCTTTTTCAACCTTTGGCGTCGCTGCCTGTTCTGGAGGTTGCTCTTTCACGCTTGCAGCCTTCGATACACCATCAACATCGGTCTCGCTTCTTATCTTAGGCATTGGTGTTTCCATCCCCGTTGCCTTCAGCAGCAGTCCCTCGGGTGTCTTCTTCGCACTTATCCTTAGCCTGCCTTTTTCCGCTGCATATTCTGCTCCTATTGGCAATTCGGCTATCTTTTTTTCCTGAAGTAACAGCATTGCGCTGTCCATGCTTCCTGGCATCATTTCTATTTCCACTGCCAGTTTGGAGTGTTGCTCCATCTGCACACTGTCTTTTTCCAGCGGTGCCCGTTTCAACAGGTTCTCCTTCGGCTTGCAGCCTGTCACGCACAGGACACTCACGCTTATAAGGGCAATCATTAATACTCTCAATAGCCCGCCTGAGACCATTGATTGCCCGTTTAAGGCTTCCGTTCTCTGTCTTAACCGTGTCAAGCGATTTCGATAACTCATCATAGTTCTTCTGAAGTTTCAGTAATACATCGCTAATATCCTGGTACATCTCCTTGTAAGTATCATGCACCTGTTTAGCCGTTTTGGCATTTTGTGCCTTTCTGTTCACTATCCATGCAATTGCTGCACCTATTCCTCCTGAGGGCAGTGCCCATTGCAGTATTTGTAGTATTGTGTCCATCCCATTTTCACATCTTCAGTATTCCTGCTTCACGCATCCATGCTTTTACATCAAATGAAGGACAAGCTTTCTGAACACCTGGCAAATCCCTGTGACCACACACAACTGCTTTGGGGTGTTTGCGCAGGAAAGCGCGAACATATTTCCCCATTGCAGCTCGCTGAGAGGCAGTGCGGGTATCCTTGGCTGTCTTACCACTCTTGTCCAATCCGCCTACATATACCACGTGGCGTGAGTTGGAGTTGTAGCCTTTGGCACCATTGGTCATTTCCCAAGGATCAACCGCATCATCCTCGTCATATTTCACCAAGTTTTCAACCCCTCCGTTCAGATGTATCATGTCTGAGTAGCCCACCTGTTTCCACCCACGACCACCTTTGCTCACAGGGTCACAATGCCAGTGCCTAAGTTCTGCGCTTGTCACCTCTCTACCCTCGGGGGTAGCCGTGCAGTGTATAACAAGTCGTTTCAGTTCTCCCATAATACCTATCTCGATCAGAGTCCTCGTTTAATCGTTACCATTACCAGCGTTTGGAGCTGTGTACTTGCTCATCATCACCACGCCAGCATCTGCCTTCTTTGGCATTGCCACGAAGTAATGTCTGAAGTTAATAAGGTTCTGCTGGTGCTGTGGATCGTTCTCTGCCTGGCTGTAGTACATCTTCAGCGAACCACTTGCCTTAAACACACGCTTGTTGTAGAAAGCAAAACTTGCCTGGTACTCACCTGTAGAAACGGCTGCTGTCAAAGCCTTCTTACTGCCGTTCACGGTATAAGAAGGACAGTTATCAAACTCATACACGTCAAAGCCGTACAAACGACCTACAGTACCATCTTCACGGTTAATGTTATACTGCTCACGGAAACTCTGCTCTGCACCAAGCAAGTCATTCACATGATCCTGACACAACACAAGCACACGACCCTCTGTTGGCACGTGCAAGCCATCCATGGCCCTCTTCATTGCAATCACGTCAGCAAGAGTCATCTTGTGACGACCGTCCTCCTCTGTTGCACCGCTGGTCTTCAGCACAGGAGTCTTTGCCGTATTGCTGCCTGCACAAAGAGCATGTGCTGCCTTCTTGTATTCTGCAATAGTTATCGAATCACGATGACCGTCAAGCACACGAGCCATCTTGTCGTAACTAATTGCATACAGCTCATCATCAGTTATAGGAGTTGCCTTTGTCTGGAACTTATCAAGACTAATAGCAATATCACCATCCGACAATTCCTGCGTTTCTATCGGGTAGGTTGTGTTATTAATAAGAACCTCAGGTTCCACGTCCACATCCACCAAGTGTATCACATCATTAGCCACTGCCGACGAACTGTCAGGAATACATTTCAACCAGGCGCCGTTCAAACCTGCGCGCAGGTTCTTCACCATCTCGCCTGTCCAAATCTCCTTCATCACACCAGCAAGGGCTGCATCTTCTGGCATAAAGTGACCCAACAGAAGCACCACTACATTCATCACTACAGCACCCCACACTGGAGCAATTCCTACAAAAGCAGCTATCACTGCTCCCATCACGCAGTTAAACAACACTGCGCACACATTCTCAATAATCTTCATCTTTTTCATATCATTTAGTTTTAACTACTAATGTCTAAATCTTCTCCAGCTCCATGCCATACTCTGCCTTGTAAAGCATAGCATATTTCTTTGGATCATCCTTCTTCAACTCCAGAAGTTTATCCTCTGGCACATCGCTCAGCTTCTTGTACTCTGTAGGGCCATCATTGCTTAAAGCCAGCTGTGCACTCAACTTCTGTGCGCCAGCCATTGCAGAGAAAATCTCCTTCAGCTCAACATCACCTATCTTCTTGCCAAGCTCAATGTAGTGATCCTTCTTATCGGCGGTAATCTTCTTTTCGCCAATTGCCTGATCCACAACCTGAGTAATGCGTGCAAGAGCAAGAGACTCTTTCTCATCCTTGAGTTGCTTCAGTTCGTTCTGTAAGCTCTCAATGGTGCTTGCGTTCTCTTTCTTAAACTTCACAAGACTCTTTATAGAGTCCATCACCTGTGTCTCTGTTGCTGTAGCCTCAAGACACAGTGCCATTGCTAACTGTTTAATTTCCATTTCATTTTCTATTTTGGGATTAGTATTTTCAAGTTTGGGCAAACCGCAGTCTCCACCCATACCAAGTTCAAGTGTTTTGCCGTCCTTCTTCAGAACAATAGCGTTGTCATTACTGCCAATATCAACCATCGAAACCTCAAACAAGCGACTCTTTATCACTGTTGGACATGTCTGTCCTGGTAACAGTAATGTTGCATCATCCGACATTTCCAGTATGTCAGCCCCCATGCTGCACATCCTTATCGAACCCTTTTCGTATTGCGTTTTAATCTGTTTCGAAAGATCTGTTGCCTCGTCAAACACAGGCTCACCTGTAACCTCATCGCCTTCAACTCTAATGTCCTTCATGTAGCCTATCACTCTACCTCGCTCGTGCATATACAATATCACTGGGTTCTTCTCATACTGGCTAATGTCCAGTCCTGAAGTCAAAACCCTTGTTCCATACGAGTTCAAGCTACTATCGCTAATTCTCAGTCTTTTCATTTCTGTTCCTTTCTGTTTAATTTCATGTTCCACGCTGAAGCGTTCTGTTTCATCCACGCTGGAGCGCTTCGTTCAACGTTTATAAGCTTCCTATTCCGAGGCTGCTAAGCAATGGCAAAATAAACGTCTTTCATTCACACTTCCAAATAACCGTGCACCCACTGCACACTTCTCTGCAAGCGTTGCACACTTTCTTGCTTTACTCCTATTAAACCACTTATTTTGCAACTGTTTTAAACTAAAAAATATATGAAGAAAGCAGAAATAGAAAAGAAGAAATCTATAGCACGATCGCTATATATGGCTGGCAAGAATCAGTCTGATATTGCCGAGGTCATTGGTGTTCACATCAACACCATTTCAAAATGGGTTAACAACGAATGCTGGAAAGAACAGCGAGCAGCAGCAACGGTCACACGTCCTGAGCTCGTCAATAAGCTCCTTGCATCCATCAACGATCTTGTTGAAACGGTCAACACATCAAAAGATCCAGAGCTTATTGCCAAGCTACCTGACAGAATGGCTAAAATGGCGGCTACTATTCAAAAACTCGACAAAAAAGCATCCGTTGTCGATTTTATCGAAACATTCATGGTGTTCTCAAAATGGTTGGAATATCGAGCACAAACCGATCCTGAGATTACTCCAGAACTTATTAAGGCCATCAACAAGTACCAGGATAAATTCATCATCGAAACTCTTGGCAATGGTGGACAACCAATAATATAAGCTTATGAACAACGAGCAAAAGAAAGCATACGAACTCTGGAAAGAACACTGCCAGCACGTACAGTCGCTCACTGAGATTGTCAACATCAACGAATCCGATGATGAGCGCAACGCACGTATTGCACGACTACAGAAAAACTACCAGCAGTTCTGTGAATACTATTTCCCACACTGGGTACAACTGCGCGACAAAACAACAGGAGAGGTTATCAAGACCATTCACAATGCGCCGTTCCATAATCAGGCGGCCAACAAGGTCAAAAACACACCTAACCTCAAGGCTGTCTTTATGTGGCCACGTGGTCATGCTAAGTCCACCCATCTCGATGTCATGACACCTCTTTGGCTAATATTTCAACCTAAGAGGCTCATAAATGTAATGGTTGTGGTCGGAAAGTCTGAAGATTCTGCACGAGCACTCCTGGGCGACATACAGGCTGAGTTCGAATTTAACCAGCGACTCATCAACGACTTTGGCTCACAGAAAAACATTGGAGAGTGGCAGGAAGGCGAGTTTGTAACTAACTCAGGAGTAGCTTTCTTCGCTCGTGGTCGTGGTCAGTCACCTCGAGGACTTCGTTACAAGGAAGCACGTCCTGATTACATTGTCATCGACGATCTCGACGACGATGAGCTCTGTCGCAACGAGCGTCGTGTGCGCGAACTCACCGACTGGGTTAAAGAAGCGCTCTTTGGTTCTCTCGATGTTGGTCGTGGCCGTTTCATCATGGTCGGCAACCTCATATCAAAGAACTCTGTACTCTACAACATTGCACACACCGACGGAGTTTTTCTCTCCAAGGTCAAAGCCATTGACGCTAATGGCGAACCTGTCTGGAAAGATAAGTGGACACGTGAAGAAGCACAGGAGTATCGCAATTTCGTTGGATTCAAGGCATGGGAAAAGGAAATGATGCACAATCCTATCACCGTTGGCTCTATCTTCCGAGAAAACTGGATCAAGTACAAGAACCTTCCGCCACTCACTAAATACGATGCACTGGTATGCTACACCGA
>R26__coassemble_1360_pt1 | contig 12375 bp, 11 predicted proteins | sample R26__metabat2_low_PE_011 | metagenome-assembled genome bin R26 | reverse complement strand
GCCGATATAGACGCATTATAGAGACGATATAGAGAAATTATTGGCCAAGTATTCTTCTATATCATGTTGTATCTTTTTAAACTCGGGCGACAACATGTAGCCAGTGTTCTTTTTAAGCATAGACGGAATGCTCTCGGTGCTTTTTTCATAGCAGGCTAATTCGGTGTGATACTGAGCTATGTGCTGCGACAGTTCTTTCAGCTCACGAATTCGCTCATTGTACAGGCGGTCACAGATAGAGATGAGCAATGGCACTACAATGTGATTGAAAAGATGATGCCCTTGGATATACATGTAGGTGTTATTAGGATGTACGCCCATTTCTTTCAGTTCCTGAGCTAATGCTTTCAGCTGTTCCTGAGTGCCGGGAAATTTACTTTCAAGCTGACGAACCTTTCGGTTTACGTGTTGCTTTAGCTTCGAGAAGGTTTCGAGATGGTCTCGAGATGCTGATACTTTTCCAAGCTCTATAACTTGATTGAAATCGGTGATGGTGAACTGCCCATAGTGAGTGCTACGATAGAACCACACGCTCCACACAAACAAAGGCCAGATAATACGACTGAAATGAGTGAGATATTCCACACAATCGAATGTGCGTTTATCATTGAGTATTGAGGCCACTACTACTCCATGTAGCGAAGGAGCATAGCACTGCAGGTTTTCGATGGCATAGGCATAGGTGTGAAAGATGTATGGATTGCTGAGCACTGTTCGTGATGTGGGCGAGGCGCCTTGTATGAGATAGTCGTAATCGGCATCTACACAGGCTATCATATTGGGCCCTACGCTCTCCACGATATTGCTTATAGCAGCCTTCTTCCCTCGTTCAAGTTGCTGTCCCTTTGAGGGAAGGAGAATCTCGAAATAACGCTTCTCGTTTTCGTAAGGAGTAAGAACGGAACGCCAAAAGAAGATATCATCATAGCTTTCCACATAAACAACTATTTTATGTGGTGCCTTCTTCGAGGTTAGTTTGTTTGCTGCCTCTACATAGGCTGAATTTATGTTATCTACAAGTCGGCGTGCCAATGGGTTTTCGGTTCTTCCTTAAACGGTGATATCAGTTACTTCGGTTACATTCTCTCCCCAGCCTGCCATCACTACTGCTGGACTATGGGTGGTCATTATCAGCTGCACATTAGGATTGAGTTTCAACACTAAATCGATGAGTTGCTTTTGCCACTCGAAATGCAGACTCACCTCAGGCTCATCCATAAAGAGAACGTAAGGAGTGTTGTCTTCAACCAATACAGTGAGCAGGATACAGAGAATCTGTTTTTCACCACTCGACAGCTGATAAGGCACAAGCGTCTCGCCTATCTGAGAGAAACGAATCTCGTTTTCTTCACGAATGATGGTCTTTCCTGTATCGGAAAAAAGATTGTCAACAATATCCTGGAACAGCTTCTTAGGCTTTGAAATCTCGGCAGCCTGCTCAGCAGCATCAGGTTTGCCACTCTGCAGCACCTTGATAATGCGATTACCAATGTTCACCTGATAATCAAGATATTTGCGCTGAAGATTAAACAACTGCCAATCGAGTTCTGTTGTTAGCGATGCATCCATCTTTGCCAACGCGTCGGAAGTCATCAATGGACGATCGAAAGAGCGGATAACATCTACACGAATCCATTTTGCATCAGAAGGTTCTACTTTTACATGCACTCCTTTCAACAAATGGCTAAGATACTCGCCTCCTGCATTAAGACTCTTGACAAGCTTATTGAGGATTGTAGATTTACCCACACCATTCACGCCACTAAGGATATTAACCCTTCGATCAAGATTCCACTTTATGTGCTTTGTGCCACTCCAAAGCGAATCGATCTCTATCTGTCTTATATAATTAGCGTACTTTTGCATGACTGTAAAATTGATGTTGTCTTACAAAGGTAAGTAAAAGTTTGATACGTTGTATCACTTTCCCAGTTTTTTTTACCTTTCCACCCCATTATTCATTATTCTTTATTCTTTATTCAATAGCACAGCGTTCAGCTGTGCGCCTCTTCTACCACAAATATGGTATGTAAAATGCCCCATATATGGGATTGCCCATTCAAGATTTTTGCCGTACCTTTGCAAATGTGTAATTCAACAAACAATAAATAAAACATAATTATATCACTATGGCAAAAATTTTCAAGCAGATTACCGATTTAATAGGTAACACTCCATTAGTTGAGTTGAGTAAATATTCAGAAAAGAGAGGATTGAAAAAGCCTGTTGTGGCTAAAGTGGAATTCTTTAATCCAGGAGGTAGCGTAAAAGACCGTATAGCCTTGGCTATGATTGAAGATGCCGAGAAGAAAGGTCTGCTGAAACCAGGAGCAACTATAATTGAACCAACAAGTGGTAACACAGGCGTTGGACTTGCATTGGTGTCTGCTGTAAAGGGCTATCACCTTATACTTACCATGCCAGAGACCATGAGCGTGGAGCGCAGAAATCTTGTAAAGGCATACGGTGCTGAGGTGCGACTCACAAGTGGCAAGGACGGTATGCCTGGAGCAATAAAGGCAGCAGAGGAACTTCGCGACAGCATTCCCGGTTCTATCATTCTTGGACAGTTTGTCAATGCTGCCAACCCACAGAAGCACTACGACACTACTGGGCCTGAGATTTGGCGCGACACAGACGGCAAGATCGACATTATTGTTGCTGGCGTGGGCACAGGTGGCACAATATCAGGTATTGCAAAATTCCTTAAAGAACAGAACCCTAATATCCAGGTAATAGCTGTAGAGCCAGCCACCTCGCCTGTACTTAATGGCGGCAAGAGCGGGCCTCACAAGATTCAGGGTATTGGCGCAGGCTTTATTCCAGATACTTACAGCCCAAAATATATTGACGAGGTGCTCGATATAGAGAACGACGATGCCATTCGTGCAGGTAGAGAAATAGCTCAACTTGACGGCATCCTCGTAGGCATCTCTTCTGGAGCAGCAGCCTTTGCCGCTACCGAGATTGCCAAGCGTCCAGGAAACGAAAACAAGAACATAGTTGCATTACTGCCTGACACTGGCGAAAGGTATCTATCTACCGTGCTTTACGCATTCGAAGAATACCCACTTTAGAATGTGGAATTATAATTCAAAAATAAACGAGAGAGATTCGGAGGTGCAAATTCTATGAATTTGTGCCTTCATTTTTTATATTCCCACATTTTAAGACCTTAAGTTTTCTTGTTTAGAACAAAACTATTATCTTTGCAGGAAAGAAATCTAAAAACAAAGAAAAAGACAAATGTCATTACTTACAATCACTATCATTAGCGCTTTCATTCTTGGCTATCTCTTCATTGCCTTAGAAAGCATTACAAAAATCAACAAAGCAGCCATTGCTCTGTTTATGTTCGTAGTTTGCTGGACTCTGTACATGATTGATCCAGCTCCGTTTATTCAACTCATGCACCCTGACTTTACAGGAGGGACCGACGGCATAGCAAACTTTGTAAACGGACTTATTGAGCACCACCTGGGAAGCACATCAACAACACTATTCTTCCTCATGGGAGCTATGACCATTGTTGAAATCGTTGACCAAAACGGAGGTTTCGACTGGGTAAGAAAAGTCATGAAGACAAAAAGCAAGCGTTCGCTGCTTTGGAAAATTGCCGTTATGACCTTCATCCTATCAGCAATCCTTGATAATCTTACCACAAGTATTGTGATGATTATGATTCTTCGCAAACTCGTTAAGAATCACGAAGACAGAATCATATACGCCTCACTTGTGATAATATCAGCCAACTCGGGAGGTGCCTTCTCACCTATTGGCGATGTTACCACCATCATGCTTTGGAACAAGGGACTGATAACTGCTGTTGGCGTTATCTCTGAGATATTAATTCCATCGGTTGTTTCTATGGTTATACCAGCCGCTATCTTAAGCACCTATCTGAAAGGCGAACTCAACGAAGACGAGCAGAGCAACAATGTGCTGGAAAGTGATGCCGACACCGAACTGCTGGAGTTTGACAGCACCAAACGCAAGATTATCTTCTGCGTTGGCGTTGGCGGACTTATTTTTGTTCCTGTATTCAAGAGCATCACTCACCTGCCTCCATTCACAGGCATCCTGCTTGTTCTGGGCACATTGTGGATTGTTACAGAAGTATTCTATCGTCAGATGCATAAGCACACAAGCAAGGGACACACCTTCCGCAAGCGTGTGAGCAACTTGCTGAGCCGCATCGACATGAGCACCATTCTTTTCTTCCTCGGCATCCTTATGGCTGTAGCCTGCCTTGAGGAAATAGGCGCACTCACAGCCCTTGGCCAGGGACTCAACACCACATTCAACGGCAATCACTATATGGTAACAGGTATTATCGGAGTACTCTCAAGCATAGTTGATAATGTGCCATTGGTAGCTGGTTGTATGGGTATGTATCCTGTTCAGGCTGTTGGCGATATGGCTGTCGATGGCATTTTCTGGCAGCTTCTTGCATATTGTGCTGGTGTAGGCGGTTCTATGCTCATCATCGGCAGTGCAGCAGGAGTCGTTGTCATGGGATTGGAAAAGATTACCTTCGGCTGGTACATGAAACGAATAACATGGATAGCTTTCATAGGCTACCTCGCAGGTATTCTAAGCTATTGGGTTATACGCACATTTATCTTCGCTACACCTCTGTAAACTTGCACAGATAAATAATTTTGTCTATATTTGCAGTATGAATCAACAGGAAGCGAATAAAATACATTGGAGCGAAAACGTCATTATTGCAGATGGCGACTACATTGATTATGTAGCTTTCCAACTCAGTATTCAGTTTGAACGCATGCTGGGAAGACGAATTCCCAAAGCCGACCTAAGTAAATGGATTGTAAACATAGCCTTGGACGGACGTATGCGTGAAGGAAATCACGAAACACAGGTAGTGTTGCTTCACGAAGGACAGAATATCGAATTGCAGAACTTCATTCCTGCGAAATACGACAATGAACTCAACGGACAGGCTTTCAAAGACGACAAGCTTGGAGAATTTATTATCAACTGTATTGCTACAGGCGAAGAGATTTCGCAGAAAGACGATGTTATGGACGACCTTCTACTTATGCTCACACAGCATGACGAAGTGAAACGCATAATGGTTATCCCTAACGGAGAAGAAGGCGAAAGCTATAATAGAGTTCGTGCAGCATTAAGAAATGCTGACGACGAGAAACAAAGAATAACCGTTTTTGCCATGCAGCCTATGCAAGGTGGAAACTTCAAACAAGAAATACTTGGCTTTAGCCTGATGAATGCATTAGGTATCAGAGCCGATGAACTGAAATAATATATGAGCAGAGTTTTAATGATTGGCGCCGGTGGCGTGGCTACCGTTTGCGCATTCAAGATTGTCCAGAATCAGGACGTCTTCACCGAGTTTATGATCGCAAGTCATCACGTTGAGAAATGCGATCGCCTTGTTAAGAGCATTCACGACAAGGGGTATAATATGGACATCAAAACAGCAGAGGTTGATGCCGATGATGTTGACCAGTTGAAAGAACTCTTCAACAGCTACAAGCCTGAACTGGTCATCAATCTGGCTCTGCCTTACCAAGACCTCACCATCATGGATGCATGCTTGGCATGTGGCTGCAACTACATGGACACAGCTAACTACGAACCTAAGGATGAGGCACACTTTGAATACTCATGGCAATGGGCATACAAAGATAAATTTGAGAAGGCTGGACTGACAGCTATCCTTGGATGTGGTTTCGACCCAGGCGTTTCACAGGCTTATACTGCTTATGCAGCAAAGCATCACTTTGACGAGATTCACTATCTTGACATCGTTGACTGCAACGCTGGTAATCACCATCATGCCTTTGCAACAAACTTCAACCCAGAAATCAATATCCGAGAGATTACTCAGAAGGGACTCTATTGGGAAGATGGCAAATGGGTAGAGACAGAACCATTGGAGATTCACAAAGAGCTGACATATCCAAATATCGGCGGTCGTGAGAGTTATCTTATGCACCACGAGGAATTGGAGAGCCTTGTCAAGAACTATCCTACCATCAAGCGTGGACGTTTCTGGATGACTTTCGGTCAGCAGTATCTCACATACCTTGACTGCATTCAGAACCTTGGCATGAGCCGTATTGACGAGATTGAATACGAGGCTCCATTGGCTGACGATCCTACAAAGACTGTAAAGGTGAATATCGTTCCTTTGCAGTTCCTCAAGGCTGTGCTTCCTAACCCACAAGACCTTGGCTCAAACTACGATGGCGAAACAAGTATTGGCTGTCGTATTCGTGGTATCAAGGATGGAAAAGAGCACACTTACTACATCTGGAACAACTGCAAGCACCAGGATGCTTATAACGAAACAGGTATGCAGGGTGTAAGCTACACCACAGGTGTACCAGCTATGGCTGGAGCAATGATGTTCCTCAAAGGCATCTGGAAGAAACCAGGTGTATGGAATGTAGAAGATTTCGATCCAGATCCATTCTTGCAGGTACTCAACGAGCAAGGTTTGCCTTGGCACGAGGAGTTTGACAAAGACTTGGAGTTATAATATCATAATAAAGCACATTTTATATTATGGCAAAAGAAGAAGAACTGTCAGCTAAAGAGGGCAAATTAAAAGCCCTTCAAGCTGCAATGGCAAAAATAGAAAAGGACTTTGGTAAAGGTTCTATCATGCGCATGGGCGACAATCATGTGGAAAACGTTGACGTTATCCCTACTGGCAGTATTGCCTTAGACGCTGCCCTTGGTGTAGGTGGTTTTCCTAAAGGACGTATCATAGAAATATATGGCCCTGAGTCGTCAGGTAAGACAACATTAGCTATTCACGCTATTGCAGAATGTCAGAAGGCAGGTGGTATTGCTGCATTTATTGATGCAGAGCACGCCTTCGACCGTTTCTATGCAGAAAAATTAGGCGTAGATGTTGCCAACCTGTTTATGTCACAGCCTGATAATGGAGAGCAGGCACTACAGATTGCCGACGAACTCATTCGTTCAAGCGCTATCGACCTTTTGATTGTTGACTCTGTTGCAGCCTTAACACCAAAGAAAGAGATTGAAGGCGATATGGGCGACAACGTTGTTGGTTTGCACGCTCGTTTGATGAGTCAGGCTTTACGCAAGCTCACATCTACAATATCAAAGACTAACACCTGCTGCATCTTCATCAACCAGTTGCGTGAGAAGATTGGCGTTATGTTTGGTAATCCAGAAACAACTACAGGTGGTAACGCTTTGAAATTCTACGCTTCTGTACGTCTTGACATTCGTAAATCAAGCGCTATCAAAGATGGCGATGAGATTATCGGAAACCTCACAAAGGTAAAGGTTGTTAAGAACAAGGTTGCTCCTCCTTTCCGCAAAGCAGAATTTGAAATTATGTTTGGAGAGGGTATCAGCAAGGTTGGCGAGATTATTGACCTTGGTGTTGAATTTGGCATTCTCAAGAAGAGTGGTAGCTGGTTCAGCTATAACGACACTAAGTTAGGTCAAGGTCGCGAGGCTGTTAAGAGCTTACTTCGTGATAATCCTGAATTATGCGAAGAACTCGAAGGTATCATAAAGCAACATTTGAACGAAAACCAAGAATAAACTTAAAAAGGTGCATCAGAAATGACGCACCTTTTTTTTCACCTTTACTTCGGTTCAATTTTTCCATTTTTCAATATTTCCATTTTTCAATATTTCCATTTTTCAATATTTCAACGCTCGTGTGGCATTAAGCACACAAAGCACCATAACACCTACATCACCAAAGACAGCTATTCCCATAGCCAGACCGCCTAACACACCTGTTGCTGTGAGAATCAAGATTGCCACTTTCACAAGAATAGCAAAAAGCACATTCTCTTTAGCTATAAGAATAGTCTTACGGGCAATACGTATGGCCTGAGCTATCTTTGATGGTTTATCATCCATGAGAACTACATCAGCAGCCTCTATTGCAGCATCACTTCCCAAAGCCCCCATAGCTATTCCCACATCAGCACGTGCAAGAACAGGAGCATCGTTTATTCCATCGCCGACAAAGGCAAGATGCTTGTCGTGAGACTTTGCACTCAACATCTGCTCTACCTTATTAACCTTATCAGCAGGTAACAGCTGAGCATAATATTCATCAAGCTGCAATTCTGTAGCCACATGGTCGGCAACAGCTTGCTGATCGCCTGTAAGCATAACAGTTTTTTCAACACCCAATTTCTTAAGAGCAGCTATAGCCTCTTTTGAATCAGCCTTTATCTGGTCAGAGATAACAATATGTCCTGCATAAATGCCATCAATAGCCACATGGATAACTGTTCCTACATGGTGCTTGCACTCTTCACAAGCATTCAAGGTAATGCCGAGGCTGTTCATAAGTTTTTCATTACCCACACAAACAGTCTTTCCTTCTAATAAAGCCTTTATTCCATGACCAGCAATCTCTTCCACTTTTTCTATCTTACTATCAGCCTCAACAGAAGAAGCCGCACGAAGGGCAACAGCTATAGGGTGAGTAGAATATTGCTCTACAACAGCTGCAATATGAAGAAGTTCCTTCTCGTCATATTTCTCAGGATGCACAGCATCAACAGCAAAAACACCCTTGGTTAGTGTTCCTGTCTTGTCAAAGACAATAGTACCAATCTTGGCAAGAGTATCCATATAATTTGAACCCTTGATAAGTATGCCATGACGACTTGCACCACCTATTCCACCAAAGAACGTTAGAGGAACAGAAATAACAAGTGCACAAGGACAACTGACAACAAGGAAGGTTAAAGCACGATACACCCACAAGGCTACATCGCCTGTTAAAATAGATGGAATAACAGCAAGAGCAATAGCTGCAAACACAACTATTGGTGTATATACATGAGCAAACTTACGGATGAAATTCTCGCTCTTTGACTTACGTTCGCCTGCTTGCTCTACAAGATTTATAATCTTTGAAGCTGTTGACTCACCAAACAACTTTTTTACTTGTACTTTCAATACGCCTGAGAGATTCACGCAGCCTGAAAGAATCTCACTACCCTCTTGTATCTCACGAGGCATACTCTCACCTGTTAAGGCAACTGTATTCAAACTTGATTTTCCATTAATAACCACTCCATCAAGAGGAACTATCTCACCTGGTTTTACCATGATGATATTTCCAATCTCTACTTCCGATGGGTCAACAACAACTATCTTTCCATCTTTCTCAAGATTAGCTTTATCAGGACGAATATTCATCATTTCAGAAATAGAATCACGACTCTTGTCCTCAGCATAATCTTCAAACACTTCGCCTATCTGGAAAAACAACATCACGAATACGGCCTCAGGAAACTGAGTCTCTGCACCAGGAATAAAACCTATTAGCAAAGCGCCAATAGTAGCTACCGACATAAGGAAATCCTCATTAAACGGATCACGTTCCATAATGCCTTCCCACGCTTCGCCAAGTACATCATAACTGATAATAATATAAGGTAACAGGAAAAGCAACAGCTGCTGCCACACAGCCAACGACAATACTTCACTCACTCCCCATGCCACTACCAGCAGCAAGGCTGTAACCACAATCCTAATAACTTTCCTTTTCATATCTTTGTCTCATTTGTTTCTGCTGCAAAGATATGAAGAATAGAATGCAACTTGGTTGCAAATACTTTTTCATCCTTTTTTTCTATCATCTACTCTACCTTTTCAGTTAATTAATACTAAAAAAATGAAGTGGGATTATACTTAACTGCCTGATATTGCATCAAAAGGAAAAGCGAATTATAACCAAATTGATTCTATATGAAAACACTTTTGATCGTGCTGGGACTATGCGGAACGATGTACGCACAAGCACAGAATCTACTACTGAATGACAAAGATTACTTTGAACGGCAAGGCGTCAACGTAATGGTGTTTAGTAACAATTTTGATGGAGCTTTCAACGACGAGAAAAACTCGGGAATTGAAATCATCCAACATGGAGTGCGTGCCATTCAAGGAGGAGCTATCCGACTGAACAACACACCTGAGCAATGGGATCTTGTACCAAAGATGGTTAACCGAAAGGTTGACAAAGAAAAACAGAGTATTGAGGTTGAATTGCGATACGACAACTATGACTTCAATAGCAAGATTACTGTTACTGGCAAAGGAAAAGCGGTAGAAATAGCAGTATGGCTTGACAAACCTGTGCCTGAGAAACTTGCAGGCAAAGCAGGACTTAATCTTGAATTCCTACCATCACGTTATTGGCTGAAAACATTCTGCATGGATGGAAGAATAAACCGTTTTCCACGCTATGCAGCAAGCGCTACTGTTGCCCTTCCTGAGAAAGAGAAGCCTATGCAGTTCAAAGGGTTTAAAACATATAACGATAGAGGCACACAACAGTTTGTTGACCCTCTACCACTTGAGAAAGGACATAACATATCAATGGCTATTGATGATGCAGAACGCATGGTTAATATAACGAGCAACGATGCAGAATTACAACTCTTTGATGGAAGAATATTAGCTCAGAATGGCTGGTATGTATTGCGTAGTGTGCTTCCTGCCAACAAAACAGGAAAAGTGGTTAGCTGGATAGTTGAGCCTCACGCTATGCCTAACTGGATTCGCAAACCTAATATTGGTTTTTCACAAGTGGGCTACACACCTACTCAAAAGAAGGTCAGCGTTATTGAGTTAGACAAGAATGCCAAGATAAAAGAGACGGCTTCGCTTATGCGAATAAATAACGACGGAACTATTAGTAAAGCATACGAGGGAAAGATACAGAACTGGGGAACATACTACAAATATAACTATGCTAAATTTGACTTTTCAGAAGTAACCACCCCAGGAATATACTATATACAATATGATACTACGAAAACAAACAATTTCATCATAGACGAGAATGTGTATAACAAGATAACCGATGCAACAACCGATGTATGGGTGCCTATACACATGGACCACATGTATGTAAAAGAAGGCTATAGAGTGTGGCACGGAGAACCATTTAAAGAGGGTTATCTACAAGCACCTCCAAGCGACCATTTTGACATGCATTACCAAAAGGAAATAGACACGAAATACAAACCGCTTGAGCTTATTCCTGGATTAAATGTTGGTGGCTATTTTGATGCTGGCGACTTTGACATAGAAACTGGTTCAAACATAAGTGTTGTGCAGAACTTCATTAGAGCATGGAACCTCTTTAAGCCTCAACGAGACGAAACCTTCATCAGCGAAAAACAAAGATATGTTGAACTTCATCGTCCTGATGGCACACCCGACATTCTGCAATACATAGAACATGGAACTCTCAACCTTTTGGCTCAGGCTGAACAGATAGGCCACATGGCCACTACCCTTTCAAACTCTGTTCTATGGAACTATCATCATTTAGGTGATGCAGCATCCATAACTGATGGACTGCATTATGATCCAACATTAAAGCCGTTCGAAGTTTCTGCTGATGGAAAAAGTAGCGGAACACCCGATGATATGTGGGCTTTCACAACAAGAAATCCTATGCTTGATTTACAGGCAGCTACCACATTTGCTGCAGCAAGCAACGTATTAAAAGGCTTTAACGACAGTCTTGCTACAAGAGCGTTAACACAATCAAAGCGTCTTATGCAAGAAGCATCAACACTCATCGAACAAATGAGTAAAACCAAGAAGGATGTTTCTTCAACAAATAACTACCGCATGTATTACGGTTTGTCGGCAGGCTACTTACAACTTTATGCTGCAACACACGAAAAGAAATATCTCGACAGCTTCAAGAAAGAGATATGGAACGAGCTGAAACTTAATCTGGAATGGAACATACAAACAGCTCTTGACGCTATTCCATATATGGATGAAGCATATAAAAAGAAACTTCGTCCTTACGTAGAGAAATTTGCTCAATACATCAAAGACTTCGATAATGATAACCCATACGGAGTACCTATTGGACTTGGCAACTGGGCTGGCAGTAATCAGGTCTTGAGTTTTGGCACAACAGTATGTTTTGCCCATATCTATTTCCCTGACATAATAAATAAGGACGAAGTTTTTCGTGCTGCCAACTGGCTCTATGGCTGTCATCCTTACCACAACTATTCTTTTGTTGCAACATTAGGAGCAGCCCGTCCAAAGCAAGTATTCTACGGCAACAACAGAGCTGATTTCGCAGCTATTCCAGGAAACGTTGCCCCTGGTTTGCTTTTCCGTAAGCCAGACCATTTCGAGAATTTTGATGACTGGCCTTTCCTCTGGGGACAAAACGAGGGAACTATCGCTGGCAACACACAATATATTATCTTTGGAGAAGCGCTAAAGAGTATAATTACACACTGAACTCCACAAGCAAAGCTTTTAAACAAAAGAATCACGGGACGGAATGTCTCGTGATTCTTTTATTCTATTGTATATCAACATTCTCAA
>R26__coassemble_1337_pt1 | contig 12496 bp, 10 predicted proteins | sample R26__metabat2_low_PE_011 | metagenome-assembled genome bin R26 | reverse complement strand
TCGACGAAAACAACGAGCCTGTTGTCGCTGTTGACTTAAAGGCTCCAGCTGTTGGCATCTGGAATCCTTGCAATCACGCTCCATTTATCTGCATTGAACCATGGTATGGTATTTCTGACTGGGCAAACTATGATGGCGATTTCAAAGACAGATATCTTATGAACAAACTTGCTCCAGGCGCAAGTTTCATGAGCGAATATGTTATTACTATAAAGTAATATCCCACCATAACATAACAAACATAACATAACAAACATAACATAACAAACATAACATAACAATAAAAAAGCCTGCTCTGAATAAGCAGGCTTTTTTATTTATATAGCTGTTTTTATTTTACTTCTTCTTGCACATTTCAACAAAATCAAAACTACTTCCATCAAAGCAATGGGTGCACACATCACACTTGGGCAGTCCTATTGCATCAATAAGCGTTTCAACCTTATTAAACTTAAGGGTAGTAAGTCCTAATCGACGTCCTATCTCATTCACCATACGAGTATATTCAGGTGAATCCGTTGTTGCATATTTCTCAAGATTCTTACTGTCGTCGCCCTCAAAATCCTTGATGATGCGACGGGTTATTAGCTCAAGATCGCTCTTGCTTGAGGTAAAGCCAATATATTTACAGCCATACACCAATGGAGGACAAGAGATACGGCCATGCACCTCTTTTGCACCATACTCAAAGAATGTATGTACGTTGTCGCGAAGTTGAGTTCCACGAACAATAGAATCATCACAGAAAACCACGCGCTGGTCTTTTAGAATAGCGCTATTTGGAATAAGCTTCATCTTTGCAACAAGATTACGACGTGACTGATTTCCTGGTGTGAAGCTACGTGGCCATGTTGGTGTATATTTCAACACAGCACGCTTATATGGTATCTTATGTCCTTCGGCATATCCTAAGGCTGTACCTACACCTGAATCAGGAATACCACATACGAGATCAGCTTCTGTATCGTCGTCTTCACCCATCTGCTTTCCACATGCTTCACGAACATACTCTGTGTTTATTCCTTCGTAGTCGCTTGCTGGGAAGCCGTAGTAAACCCAAAGGAATGAGCATATCTGCTTACGTGTAAATGGCTGCTGAAGTACTTCCATACCATCTGCGCGAAGACGCACAATCTCACCAGGACCTACATCACGCACACGTTTGAAATCAAGATTAGGGAATGAAGATGTTTCGCTTGATGCAGCAAAACCGTGTTCGCTCTTTCCTATTACGATAGGTGTTCTGCCAAGTGCATCACGAGCAGCAAGAATTCCATCCTCTGTGAGTACAAGCATAGAGCACGAGCCTTCTATTCGGCTATATACATTGTTGATACCCTCAACAAATGTGCTTCCCATATTAATGAGTAATGATACTAATTCTGTTGGGTTGATATTATTAGCGCTCATCTCGCTGAAATGCATGCCTTGCTGAAGTAAGCTATCTGCTATCTCACGCATATTGTTTATCTTAGCTACTGTCACTACAGCATAGCGTCCAAGATGAGAGTTTATAATTATTGGCTGAGGATCGGTATCGCTGATTACTCCTAATCCGCTGTTTCCTGAGAATCCTTCCAGCTCGTCTTCAAAACGTGAACGGAAATAGTTACGTTCAAGACTATGAATACTACGGGTGAATCCCTTTTCTTTATCGTAAGTAACTAATCCGGCACGTTTAGTACCCAGATGTGAATTATAATCTGTTCCATAGAAGAGGTCGTTCACGCAGTCACGCACCTCAATAGTTCCAAAAAAACCGCCCACTTTTTATTTTTTTATTTTAATTCAGTTTTAAGATACGCTTCTGCTCAACATGGGTATAGCTAAACTAAAACGCCTCTCTGTATTTATTTTCGTCTTTATCTTCCAGCATAGAAAGATAGCTCTGATAACGACTTGCTGAGATATAATGCTCCTCAACAGCCTTAAGAACAGCACACCCTGGCTCATGAGTATGGGTGCAGTTGTTGAAACGGCAGTCTTTCGAGAAGTTGAATATCTCACGGAAATAGCTTGTAAGTTCTGTTGGCTCCATATCAAAAGTACCAAAGCCTTTTATTCCTGGAGTGTCGATGATGTAGCCGCCTCCTGGTATTTCGAGCATCTCGCTGAATGTTGTTGTGTGCATACCTGTGTCGTGTGCATCACTTATTTCAGCTGTACGGAGATTGGCTCCTGGAAGTATTTGGTTTATTAGAGTTGACTTTCCTACTCCACTATTTCCACTTAATAGAGTTATCTTTCCTGGCAAAATTTTTCGCAATTCATCTACGCCTTCACCTGATTTCGCAGTTATCTCAAAGCAGTCGTAACCTATTGTGCGATAGAGTTCCATCATCATTTTCTGATAATGGCGCTCGTCGTCGCTCAATATGTCGCATTTGTTGAATACCAGCACTACTGGCACGCTATAAGCCTCGGCACTTGCGAGGAAACGATCAATAAATGTTGTGCTTGTTTGTGGATGGCTTACCGTTACGATTAGGAAAGCCTGATCTACATTAGCAGCCAGGATGTGGCTTTGCTTTGATAGATTCTGTGATTTGCGTATAATGTAGTTACGGCGGTCATCAATAGCTGTGATGAACGCCGTACCTTCCTGATTGGTTACAATTTCTACATGGTCGCCCACAGCCACAGGATTGGTTGAACGGATGCCTTTCAAACGGAAATTGCCCTTTATTTTGCTCTCGATGGTACGACCGTCATCTGTTCTGACGGTGTACCACGAGCCTGTATTCTTTATTACTAATCCTTTCACTACTATGATTTAGGGATTTTCTAATTTCAAAAACGTGATTGGATTAAACAGTCATGATTTCTTTCTGCTTTTCGTCGAGCAGCTGATCAATACGTTTGATTCTCTTGTCGTGCTCTGCCTGCAAGTCTGCCTCAGCATCTTTCTCAAGGTCTTCTGAAAGACCGTCCTTGATTGCTTTCTTCAGTTTGTCCTTGATGTCAGCACGGATATTGCGAACCTGAATCTTGGTGTTTTCACCAATCTTGTTACATTGCTTAACAAGTTCCTTACGACGCTCCTCGGTTGGCTGTGGCAGGTGAAGAAGTACCATCTCACCGTTGTTTTCTGGTGTGATACCTACATCGCTGTCCATGATGCCTTTCTCAATATCCTTAATTTGCTTCTTGTCCCATGGACGAATAGCAATTGTTCGGGCGTCAGGAACAGAAACGTTGGCTACTTGATTCAATGGAACCATAGAGCCATAAGAGTTAACACGTACACCATCGAGGATTGCTACATTAGCACGTCCTGCACGGATGCGGGCCAGTTCTTCCTGAAGATACATCACCGCCATCTCCATACGCTCACCGGCGTCTTTTAATGTTGCTTTTACGTCAATCATATATAATTGGGTTTTTGTCTTTAGTTATCGGCAAAATTATAGATTATTCTCGGATTATACAATAGTTTCGATTATTTTTTTAACTATTTGCTCAAGATATTCTTTGTCGGTATCATTAAAGGTATCGGTTGATGTGCTGTCGATGTCAAGAACGCCTATCACCTCACCATTACTTATCATTGGCACTACAATCTCGCTTCTGCTCAAACTGCTGCAAGCTATGTGCCCAGGAAACTGCTCCACATCAGGAACAATTATTGTTTCGGCTTTTTCCAAAGAGGAGCCGCACACGCCTTTGCCTTTTTTTATGTGCATACATGCTACTGAGCCTTGGAACGGACCTAACTGCAGTTCGCCGTCCTCTACCATATAGAAGCCTACCCAGAAGAATCGCTCAGGGAATGCTTCATGAAGAGCTGCACTCACGTTGCTCAATACCGAAACTTTGTTTTTCTCTCCCTGTATAAGTGCCGCAACTTGCTGCACTAAGAGTTCATATTTTTCTCTCATACTATTCCTGATAAGTATTTTATAGTTTCCGTTTTTCTAACATTTTCCTCGTTCTCACCCTTCGAGATTCCTTCGAGATGAGTCTTAGATGCGTTCGAGATGATTTTTAAATGCGTTTATTATAAATTACATTACATTTCTTTCATCTCAAAAGATAACTGAAAAGAATTAATATAATGCCGACAACTGATTTGTAAGGTCAACAAACTGCTGAATTGTCATCTGTTCTGGACGAAGAGTCATAATCTCCTGAGTGAAGAAATCAGCAGCAGGCATAGTCTCCTTCGAGAACATCTGCTTAATGCTCACACGAAGCATCTTTCTGCGCTGGTTGAACACCGTCTTCACCAAACGCTTAAAGAGTTTCTCGTCGCATCCCAAATCATGAACATCATTACGAGTCATACGGATAACGGCACTCTTCACCTTTGGTGGAGGGTTGAACACATTCTCGTCAACGGTGAACAGGTATTCCACATCATACCAAGCCTGAATGAGTACACTCAAGATGCCGTAGGTCTTGTTACCAGGCTGAGCTGCAATACGCTGAGCCACCTCGCGCTGAATCATACCCGTACAGCAAGGTATAAGATCCTTGTAGTCAAGCATCTTGAAGAAAATCTGCGAAGAAATATCATAAGGATAATTGCCAGTAAGCACAAACTGCCTACCATCAAAAATCTTAGTCAGATCCATACGAAGGAAGTCCTCGCCAATAACCTTATCGCGAAGCTCAGGGAATGTTTCATACAAGTATGCCACACTCTCAGAGTCTATCTCCACCGCCTTCACATCACGGTCTTTCTTCACAAGATACTGAGTGAGCACACCCATACCTGGACCAATTTCCAACACAGGAATATCAGGACAAGCATCCACCGTGTCGGCAATGCGCTTAGCTATACCCAGATCAATCAAGAAATGCTGACCTAAATTCTTCTTTGGAGTTACCTTCTTCATATACTCATTTATTTTTTGCAAAGTTACATAAAAACGAAGGCAGAACAAAATAAACTCGTTTATTTTTTATGCTGAGTGCATTGTAACTTATCCAAAGTTGCAAAAAACGAGAGAAATGCAAAAGGAAAGCTTACTTTTCTTTTCATTTCCGAGTGACCATAACTTCTTGTTTTAAGCAACAACTACATAAAAAACACCAATAATTTTGTTGCTTTGCATAAATTATATTAAATTTACACTCCGAAAAGTCTAATATTGGGCAATAAGTAACTAAATAAATAAACCGAATTAAAAAGGAATCAAGTGTCGCACTATCAGAGAAAGGGGATACAAATGTATGCCACTCTTAAGAAGAGTGGGACATAACACAAAAATAATATATAAAAAAGAATTATTGGTTCCAGATAAAACATGAAAGTATAATTCCACAGCCATTGTGTAATTTTACGAAATAAAAAAGAATCAACAACATTATATGATAAAACGTAGAGAAATAAGAAATAGCACGGCTGAGTTCCTGATCTTTCAGATAGAAGGAAAGGAACAGGGCGTAGAGGTGTACTATAAGGACAAGACGGTATGGTGTACCCAAAAGGCGATGGGTATGTTGTTCGATTGCACCTCCGACAATATAAGTGTGCATTTGCAGAACATTTATGATACGAACGAACTAAACAAGGAAGCAACTACCGAGAAAATTTCGGTAGTTCGACGTGAGGGTAATAGAGACGTCAATCGCACACTTCAGTTTTACAACCTCGACGCTGTTATTAGTGTAGGCTATCGCGTTAATAGCATCCGAGCAACACAATTCCGCCAATGGGCCACAAGTATACTTCGCGAATATGCTATTCGTGGCTATGTACTGGACAGAAAACGTATGGAAAACGGCACATTCTTAGGTGAAGACTACTTTGAACACCTATTAGCTGAAATTCGTGAAATCCGCCTATCTGAACGAAGATTCTATCAGAAAATGACAGATATTTACGCAACAGCTGTTGACTATAATAGAGATGCCCCTACAACAAAAGCCTTCTTTAAGATGATGCAAAATAAGATACATTATGCCGTACATGGCAGAACAGCTGCAGAGTTGATTGTAGAACGCGCAGATTCTAAACAAGAACACATGGGACTTACCACATGGGAAAATGCCCCAGATGGAAAAATTGTCAAGACAGATGTATCAATAGCCAAGAATTATCTAAAGGAAATGGAATTAGCAGACATGGGACAATTAGTAAATGGTGTTCTTGAACTTGCTGAGCGAATGGCTAAACGACATATACCTATGACAATGGAAGATTGGGCTAAACAGATAGACATCATATTATCAGCAGGTGGAAACGAATTACTACACACATCAGGTAAAGTATCTGCAGAAGAAGCAAAAAAACATGCAGAAACTGAGTTCGAGAAGTATCGCATAATACAAGATAGATTGTTCCAAAGTGACTTTGACAAGTATTTAGACGAATTACCTTTTGATGATAAATAATTAGCACTCACTATAGAAAAATCAGAAAGAAACTTGTTGGGTATTTTTCATGCCTAAATAAAAAAATGACATACCAATAATCTGGCATGTCATCCCAATATAATAATCTAAAAACCTAAATGTCCCTGTTTAAAAGTGTGGGTAGAAGATTACTTGTTATTCAAGTTAATCTTGTTACCCAAATTAATTGCCTGTGCAATCATGATTGCAACAATTGCGAATACTGTTAATGTTACCATAATCTTTTTACCTTTCTTTTAATCTTTAATTGTTATCCTTTTTTCTTTTTCAGACCTTCTTCGTCTGTCTTTCTCTTTTGTACGATGCAAAGGTACAAAAAAAATTCGCTGTGTGCGCAAACAGTTATGCTGAAAAACATATTTTTACCCCGTTTTCTTGATTTTAATCAAGTGATTCGCTAAAAAATAATATAAAATATGCTCACTAAGCACTTGTTTTACATTTTATTTGATTACCTTTGTCTTATCATTAAAAGCATAGAATGTGAAAAAGCTAAGCAACAATATATTCAAAGTGGGAATATCGCTACTTCTTGGTGGTGCTATTCTTTATTGGATGTACCGCGACTTTGACTTCAAAAGCGTGGAGCATGTATTGTTGCACGAAATGAACTGGACATGGATGCTTCTCTCCTTTCCCTTTGGAATTCTGGCACAGATGTTCAGAGGCTGGAGATGGAAACAAACACTCGAACCCGTAGGCGAGCATCCTCGAACAGGAGTAAGCATAAATTCAATATTCCTTTCCTATGCCGTAAGCCTCGTTATTCCACGTGTTGGAGAGTTTGCCCGTTGCGGAGTTCTCAAGCGATATGATGGCGTTTCATTTTCAAAAGCATTAGGAACAGTTGTTACCGAAAGAGCCATAGACTCACTTCTTGTACTATTAATCACATTCCTCACCTTTATCTGTCAGATAAAAGTATTCAACACATTCTTTGCAGAAACCGGAACAAGTATTGACGGCATATTCCATCGCTTCACACCTACAGGATGGCTGGTAACAATAATATGCGGCTTAGTAGCCCTCGCCTCAATATACCTATTGATTAGAAAGCTCAGTATATATAATAAGGTAAAGAGCACCTTCAACGGCATTTGGCAAGGCGTCATATCTTTGAAGAACGTACGCAACGTACCACTATTCATCTTCTACACCCTTGCCATCTGGGGAAGCTACTTTCTGCATTTCTACCTCACATTCTTCTGCTTTGAAGGCACCTCACACTTAGGTATGGCTTGCGCCATGGTAACCTTCATCGTAGGAAGCATAGCTGTTGTAGTGCCCACACCTAACGGGGCTGGTCCTTGGCATTTTGCCGTTAAGACAATGCTTATCCTCTATGGTGTTGCCGAAACCGAAGCCCTGAACTTTGTACTCATCGTGCACACTGTTCAAACACTTCTTGTAGCACTTCTCGGAGTATATTCATGGATGGCTCTGAGTTTTACCAAAACACGACAATAACTTTGAATATCAACTTAAATACATTATTAGTATGAGTGAAATAGCAAAATTAACCCCTGAGTGTATCTGGCGTAACTTTGATGCACTAACACAAGTTCCACGTCCATCAGGACATGTAGAAAAAGTTCAGCAGTTCCTTCTTGACTTTGCCAAGAAAGTTGGCGTTGAAGCTTTTCAAGATCCTGCTGGCAACATCGTAATGCGCAAGCCTGCTACTCCAGGAATGGAGAATCGCAAGACTGTTACTTTCCAGGCACACATGGATATGGTACCACAGAAAACTCCAGACAGCAAGCACAACTTCGAAACCGACCCTATCGAAACAGTTATCAAAGACGGATGGGTTTATGCTAACAACACAACCCTCGGTTCAGACAACGGTATGGGCGTTGCAGCCATCATGGCTATCATGGAGGCAAAAGACCTCAAGCACGGTCCTGTTGAAGGTCTTATCACACGCGATGAAGAAACAGGTATGTTTGGTGCCAACGAACTTCCTGAAGGCGAGCTGAATGGCGACATTCTTATGAACCTCGACTCAGAAACATGGGGCAAATTTGTTATTGGCTCAGCTGGTGGTATCGACATCACAGCTACATTAGGCTACAAAGGCGTAGAGAACGATCAGGAAGCAGCCGTAAAGGTTACACTCAAAGGCCTTAAAGGCGGTCACTCTGGCTTGGAAATTCACGAAGGACGCGCTAATGCCAATAAGGAAATGGTACGTTTCGTTCGCAAAGCCATTGCCGAGCTCGACGCTCGTCTTGCTCAGTGGCAGGGCGGTAACATGCGCAACGCCATTCCTTTCAAGGCTGAAGTTGTGCTCACCCTTCCAGCAGCCAACGTTCCTGCATTAAAGGAAATGGTAGAAAAGCAGCGTGCAATGATAGAAGACGAGTTCAAGACTATCGAAAGCAACGTTGAAATGTATTGCGAGGACGTAGAGAAGCCTGCCGAGATTCTCCCTGTAGAAATTCAGGACAATCTCGTTGACGCTATCTATGCATGCCATAATGGCGTTGTTCGCTTCATCCCAGTTAAGCCAGACGTAGTTGAAACATCAAGCAACCTTGCCATCATCAATATCGACAGCACAAGCGCATCTATTAAGATTCTTGCCCGTTCAAGTCGCGAAGACATGAAAGAATATGTAGCATCACAGCTCGAAAGCTGCTTCAACATGGCAGGAATGAAGGTTGAGATGAGCGGTTCTTATGGCGGTTGGGATCCAAATCCAAATAGCGAGATTCTTAACCTTCTCTGCAAGGTTTACAAAGATCAGACTGGCACAGATGCAGCTATTGAGGTTGACCACGCAGGTCTTGAGTGTTCAGTAATCCTTGGCAAATATCCAAACATGGATGTTGTAAGCCTTGGTCCTACCCTCCGCTCTCCTCACACCACAACCGAGCGTTGCGAGATTGCAACCATCGAACCTTTCTGGAATCTCGTAAAAGCAACATTGGAGCAGATTCCTGTTAAGTAACACAGATACTATTTAAGTTAAACATAATCATAAAGCCTTTGCTGGTTTCATTATACCAGCTTAGGCTTTTTCTTTATAAACAGAAGGCAAATAATTCAAAATCACTAACTCATAATTACTAATTGGTAATTCTTCATAGCCCAACGGACAAATATTTCCTAATTCCTAATTCCAAATTCAAAATTTTTATTAACTTTGCACCGTTAAATCAAAGTATCATTTAATTATGGACGATTATCACGCGGAAACTTTTATTTTTTAGGCGTGAAGATTTAGCTAAGACGCTAATCTTCATACCTTAATTCATGATGGAGATTAGCAATTATGAAGACCTACTGGAATATCACAGATAAATTGAGCGCACTCAATGAGTGGCAGCCCAATTGTTGGATACAGGTAACCTGTCCAACCGAGACCGATCAGCGAATGCTTGAAGAAGAATATCACATTCCTGACTATTTCCTGTCCGACATCAGCGATACTGATGAGCGTGCCCGTTATGAATATGATGACGGATGGATGCTCATTATCTTGCGTATTCCTTATGTAAAAGAGGTACGTTCTCGCACACCTTACACAACCGTTCCTTTAGGTATAATTCACAAACGCGATGTAACCATTACTGTATGTTTCTATGAAACAAACATGATGATTGACTTCGTTTCATTCCAGCAGAAGAGAGGCGTAGGTTTCACCGACTATGTCGATCTCATCTTCCGCCTCTTCCTTTCAAGTGCTGTATGGTACTTGAAACGACTCAAGCAAATCAATGCCCTCATTGAAAAATCAAAGCGCAACCTTGATCACGGAGTAAACAATGAGAGTTTGATTGGGCTTAGCCGTCTTCAGGACTCTCTCACCTACTTCACAACATCCATCCGAGGCAACGAGACACTTCTGCAAAAACTGAAGTTCAAACTGCAGGTCGATGAGCTTGATGCCGACCTTATTGAAGACGTAACCATTGAGCTCACACAGGCACGAGAAATAACAAGTATCTATTCCGATATTCTCGAGTCAACGATGGACACCTATTCAAGCATCATCAACAACAACATGAACACCACGATGCGTACACTCACCTCTGTGAGTATCATCATGATGTTCCCTACACTCATTGCAAGTCTTTTCGGAATGAACCTCATAAACGGAATGGAACATAGTTCATTCGGTTTCATCACAGCTATAGTTATTTCTGTTATCGTTTCAGGGCTTTCTTGGTGGATTTTGCGTATAAAACGCCTTCTTTAAGTTGCTAAAAAGTAAAAAAATCGTTGAAAATTAGGATTTTACGTTTTTTTTATTTAGATTTGCAACTCATATTTGATTGCACAATGCAATGAAAAACCGAATCATAAACTAAAAAAGTGAAATGATGGACTCTCAAGAAAACACCCAGGAATTGGGAAAAATAGAAGAAGTACAGCAGACACCTGAGGTAGCTGCCGAAGTAAGCAACGATGAAGCAAAAACTGTTAAAGCCGAAAAAGAAACGCTAACAACTTACAAAACTAAAAAAGAGGTTATAGACCGATTAAAAGACATTGTAAGTGGCGACGAGGCTATAAGCAAGGAGGAAATTGATCATCTCAAAACTTCATTCTACAAAATTCATATTGCTGAGCGCGATGCACAGCAAAAAGCTTACCTTGAAGAAGGTGGCGACCCAGAGAAATATCAGGTTACTCCTGATGAAGAGGAAGAAATCTTCAAAGCCGAAATGGGTGTTATCAAAGAGCGTCGTGCTAAACTGTTTGAAGAACAGGAGAAGCAACGCCAAGATAATCTTGAGAAGAAATGCGAGATCATCGAAAAGATTAAGAATATGGCTACATCACCCGATGAAGCCAATAAATCATATAACGACTTTAAAGAACTGCAACAGCAGTGGAAAGAGATTGGTAGCGTACCTCCAGAGAAATCAAACGAGGTATGGCGCAACTATCAACTCTATGTTGAACAGTTCTACGATCTGCTGAACCTCAACCGCGAAGCACGTGAATACGATTTCAAGAAGAATCTTGAAGCAAAGACAAAGCTATGCGAAATGGCAGAGGCTCTTACAGAATCTACCGACGTTATCAGCGCCTTCCATCAACTTCAGAAACTCCATCAGGAATATCGTGAGATTGGACCTGTTGCCAAAGATTTGCGCGAACAAGTATGGACACGTTTCAAGGCTGCATCTACCATCATCAATAAACGCCATCAGGAGCATTTCGAGAAATTGCGTGCACAGGAAGAAGACAACCTCGTTAAAAAAACTGCTCTTTGCGAAAAGGTAGAAGCCATTGGCAAAGAAGAAAACAAGGGAGCTGGCGACTGGGAAAAGCATACCAAGGAAATTATCGAAATCCAGGCTGAATGGAAAAAGATTGGTTTTGCTCCACAGAAGATGAACGTTAAGATCTTTGAACGTTTCCGTGCTGCATGCGATGACTTCTTTGGTCGCAAGGCTGAATTCTTCAAAGAACTGAAGAATCGTTTCAACGAAAACGTAGAAAAGAAGAAGGTTCTTGTAGAGAAAGCAAAAGCTCTTACCGATAGCACTGAATGGAAATCAACCAGTGATAAGCTTATCGCTCTTCAGAAAGAATGGAAGAAGATTGGTATCGTTCCTAAGAAGATTGGCGATGAACTATGGAAAGAATTCCAAGATGCATGCAATCATTTCTTCGATGCACGTAATGCAGCTAATGCAGGTACACGCAACGAAGAGCACACCAACCTTGCAAAGAAAAAAGACATCATCGCTCAGATGAAAGCTCTTGCTGAGGAAAAAGCCGACGATCTGCAAGCAAAGCTACAGCAGCTTGTTGATGATTATAGCAAGATTGGTCATGTTCCATTCAAGGAAAAAGATAAGATCTATAAAGAGTATCACGATGTACTCGACAAGCTCTATAGCGAGCTACATATATCTATAGCACGCAAGCGCCTCGACAACTTCAAGAACAGCCTTAAGAACTTCGCAAAACGTGGCGAAGATGCTCTTGACAACGAACGCGGTCGCCTTATGCGTAGATACGAACAACTCAAGAGTGACATCACCACATACGAGAACAACCTCGGTTTTCTTAACGCATCAAGCAAAAAGGGTAACACCCTTATTGACGAAATGAATCACAAGATTCAGAAACTTAAAGACGAGGCTCAACTTGTTCGCGAAAAGATCAAGGCTAT
>R26__coassemble_1286_pt1 | contig 12806 bp, 11 predicted proteins | sample R26__metabat2_low_PE_011 | metagenome-assembled genome bin R26 | reverse complement strand
ATTCCACATTCTTTTATTATCTTTGCAACCATGAATATGATGAAAGATATAAAAGTGATTGCGTTTGATGCTGACGATACCCTATGGGACTGTCAGTCGCATTTCGAAGAAGTAGAGAAAGAATACGCTTCGCTGCTTGAACCTTGGGGCACACCTGAAGAAGTATCGGCAGCACTTTTTTCTACCGAATCGGGCAATATGCCTTTACTGGGATATGGCTGTAAAGCATTCACCATCTCGCTTGTTGAAAACGCAATAAGCTTTTCGCATGGAGAAATAAAGGCTGGCTTCATCGACAGAATAGTACAACTCGGAAAGAGTCTGCTTGAACTTAAAGCCACCCCACTTCCTGGCGTAAAAGAGACTATTCAACAGCTTGCTGAAAGTAAACGATATAAACTGGTGGTGTTCACCAAAGGTGAACTGCTTGACCAGCAGAACAAATTGAACCGTTCAGGGCTTGCAGGCTATTTTGATGATGTGGTGATTGTTTCTGACAAGACAACAGAAGAATACACCAAACTATGCCACATGAACGACATAAAGATTAACGAACTGCTCATGGTGGGCAATTCCTTCCGCTCAGACATTGAACCAGTGTTGAAGCTCGGAGGCTACGCTGTGCACATTCCCTTCAAAGTGGAATGGAAACACGAGGCTATGGAATCATATTCTCATGAGCATTTGGCTACGATAAAGAATATAAGTGAGCTCTTAGAGATAGAAGAAAAAATAAAACCTAACAAACAACTATTATGAAAAGAATTCTAACTAAGGTATTGTCAGCTGTAATGATGCTGATGGTTTGTAACATAACGATGGCTAAGAAAGCCACCCAGCCACAGGGCAAAATCGTTGTGGCTTATATTGCAGGATGGAGCAGCGACGAAGTGCCTGATCCAACATTGATGACTCACATCAACTTTGCTTTCGGACACGTGAATAAAACATTCAATGGTGTTGATATTCAGCGTGAAGAGATTTTCCGCAAGGTCGTTGCCCTTAAAAAGCAGAATCCCAAACTGAAAGTAATGCTTTCTGTTGGTGGTTGGACAAGTGGAAACTTCTCTGAGATGGCTGCCGACGCCAAGCTGCGTATGAACTTTGCTAAAGACTGCAAGCGCATTGTTACACAGTATGGTATTGACGGTATAGACATTGACTGGGAATACCCAACAAGCAACGAGGCTGGTATATCATGTTCGCCTGACGACACCGACAATTTCACATTGCTCATGCGCGATATTCGTAAGCAGATAGGCAAGAAAAAACTGCTTACCTGCGCTACTATTGCCGACGGAATATACATTAATTTCCGTGATTGCATTAAGTACATCGACTTTGTGAATATCATGGCTTACGACGTGGCAAACCCACCAAAGCATCACACTACCCTCTTCCGCTCACCTTTATCAGGAAGAATAACCGTTTCTGAAGCTGTAGAAGCACACATCCGTAATGGTGTGCCTGCAAACAAGCTAACACTCGGTATGCCTCTCTACGGCCGTGGCGACCACAGTAATAAAGTTCTTGACAAATTTGTTAAAACTGGCTATACAGGCGACATGTATCAGATTCAACATGACAAGGTGGGAAAAGTTCCTTATCTTACCGACAAGACAGGTAAGCTGGTATGGGGCTACGACGACCCTCAGGCACTTGCCGACAAATGTCAGTATATCATTGATAAGGGTTTACTTGGCGGTATGTATTGGGAATGTAACGAAGACAACACACAGAAAGACGGTATGCACACCATCTATCTTAGTCTGATGAAAGACCTGAAAGCCTCTACACCTAAGAAGCGTGTATTGCTCATTGCTGACAATCCACAGGCCGACAATAACAAGCTGTATTTCGACTGGTTGGCATACGAGTCAAGAGTGAAAAACTTTGACCTAAGCATTGTTTCCACAAAAGATTTAGCAACAAAAGAGCTAAAGCGCTACCATCTTGTTATAAACATACTTAGTGACGAAACAACATGGCAGAAAGAAAGTCAGGAACAGCTGCACAACCTCGTAGTAAATGCAGAAGCAAGCTATCTGAGCCTGCAGGAAGCACCACTTGCCAAAGACAGTAAGAACACATGGCGCAAGAATATTGAAGACAGTTTGTTTGCAGCACCTGTGAAAGGCAATATTGTAAAGGTTGGTCAGCAACAACAGCCTGTGTTCTGGGCAGCGCCAAGCCATAGTCGCACAGCATGGCTTTACATAACCCCATTAGGCAGTCAGGCACGTTCTATGGCGGTGTCAAATGTAGCTTCAAACGCTATATCGTGGGCACTTCACGAATAAAACGCTCTATAATTTTGATATTCATGTCGTTTTTTGTATCTTTGTCCTTATTTTACATAACATAGCGACATCATGACTACCATAGAACTCATCAATAGCCAAAAGGGTAAGAAGAACTTCTCGTTCGAAGTGCTGCCACCACTGAAAGGCAACGGCACGAGAAGTCTCTTTAACACCATTGACAAACTAAAAGAATTTAAGCCACTCTTTATAAACATCACCAACCACTCAAGCGAGTATGTATATAAAGAGCATCATGATGGGTTACTTGAACGCACACGTATTCACCGTCGTCCAGGAACAGTAGCCATTGCAGCCGCTATACAATACAAATACGACATTCCCGTGATGCCTCACATCATTTGTGCTGGGGCATCACGTAGTGATATAGAATACGAACTTCTTGATTTACAATTCTTAGGTATAGAGAATCTTCTTGTCTTGCGAGGCGACAAGGCTCACGAAGACAAGCGTTTCACACCTGCACCTAACGGATACAGTCATGCCACAGAGCTGATAGAACAAATCAACCTGTTCAACAAAGGATTCTTCGTTGATGGTTCCCCCATCAAAAATCCAGGCAAGCCATTCGACTTTGGTGTTGCCTGTTACCCAGAGAAACATGAGGAAGCTCCAAACCTGGATATTGATATCAGATACCTTAAGCAGAAGCAAGATCTTGGAGCACAATATGCAGTAACGCAGTTGTTCTACGACAACGACAAGTATTTCGCTTTTGTTGAAGAATGTCGTAAGCAAGGCATTACCATACCTATCATCCCAGCAATAAAGCCATTTGCTAAACTAAGCCAGCTAACGGTTGTACCAAAGACTTTCCATTGTGACTTCCCTAAGGAACTTGCTGACGAAGCACTGAAATGCAAGACCGATGAAGATGCAAAACAACTGGGTATAGAATGGACAACCCAACAGGTAAAAGACCTTTATGCACGTGGCATCAACAATGTTCATTTCTTCACAGTATCAGCTGTTGACAGCGTTGTGGAAATAATGAAGAATATATTATAACAGAAGAATGGATTTCAACGAAGTAATAGGACAGAAAGAGGCTATAGACCGCCTGAAGGTACTTGCTGACAACGAGAGAGTGCCTCATGCCATGATGCTATGCGGACCGCAGGGCAGTGGTAAGATGGCTATAGCTATTGCCTTTGCCTCATATATGCTCACTCGTGGCATTGACGATGAACTGCGCTTGCGTCAAGCCAATGCCATGCTATCAAACTACGAACACCCCGACCTACATTTCAGCTATCCAGTTATTCGTCCTGCGGGAACATCGGCTGAACACAAGATGATTAGCGACGATTTCTCTAAGGAATGGCACGAGATGCTGAAGAAAGACGTGTATTTCACCATGGATCATTGGCTTACTGCCATGAACGCAGCCAACCAACAGGCACAGATAGGTGCTGGTGAAAGCGATGACCTGATACACAAGCTAAGTCTGAAATCATCACAGGGAGGCTATAAAGTAAGCATTATCTGGTTGCCAGAGCGAATGAATGGCGAGTGTGCCAACAAACTGCTCAAGCTACTTGAAGAACCACCATACAAAACACTGTTCATCATGGTGTGCGAACAGCCAGAGAAACTTATCGACACTATCCGCAGTCGTGTGCAGCGCTTCGACATTCGTCGCATTGACAATGAGTCATTGAAGCAGGCACTCATTACCCGACGAGGTCTTGACGAAGACATGGCCAACCGCATTGCACACATTGCTAATGGCAACTGGAACCGTGCACTCGACAATCTTGATGCCAACAACGACAACCAACAGTTCTTCGATATGTTCGTGATGTTCATGCGAATGACCTACAAACGTGATGTAAGAGAGTTGAAGAAATGGACTGACGTGGTTGCTACCTATGGTCGTGAGAAGCAGCGCCGCATGCTTCAATACTTCATGAACATGGTCAGAGAAAGCTTCATGTATAACTTCCACAAGCCTGAGCTATGCTACATGACACAGGCAGAAGAACAGTTTGCCAAGAACTTCGCACGCTTCATCAATGAAGCCAACGTAGTTGAAATAAACGAACTGCTGGAACGTTGCTTTCGTGATATAGGACAAAATGCCAATGCCAAAGTAGTATTCTTTGATATGGCTCTGAATATGATTGTATTATTAATTAGAAAATAAGATATATGGATTATAAAAATATGGACTACAAGATACACTCTGGTTGCGACAGAGGCTTGAGTTGTAAGGGCTGCGGCAGACAAGACAAGCAGCTGAACACTTACGACTGGCTGGCTGACGTGCCGGGCAACGCAGAGAGTACCGACCTCGTTGAGGTGCAGTTCAAAAACACCCGAAAGGGATACTACCACAATGTGAATGGGCTCGACCTTCACAAAGGCGACATCGTTGCTGTTGAAGCCAACCCGGGACACGACATCGGTGTGGTAACCCTTACTGGTCAGCTCGTGAAGCTTCAGATTAAGAAAGCTAATCTGAAAGGTCCCGACGAGATACGACGTGTTTATCGCCTTGCCAAACCTGTTGACTTAGAGAAATACGAAGAGGCAAAGGCACGTGAGCACAAGACCATGATTGAAAGTCGACAGATAGCTAAAGGCCTTGGACTTCAGATGAAAATTGGTGATGTGGAGTTCCAGGGCGATGGCAACAAGGCTATATTCTATTATATTGCCGACGAGCGTGTTGACTTCCGTCAGCTTATCAAAGACCTTGCAGCAGCTTTCCATGTGCGTATCGAGATGAAGCAGATTGGTGCCCGTCAGGAAGCTGGACGTATTGGTGGTACAGGTCCTTGTGGACGTGAGCTTTGCTGCGCCACATGGATGAAGAACTTCTCAAGCGTTTCTACCAATGCAGCACGCTTTCAGGACATTTCTCTTAATCCACAGAAACTTGCCGGTATGTGTGCTAAACTGAAATGCTGTCTGAACTACGAAGTTGATGGCTATATCGAGGCAAGCAAGAAACTGCCAAGCAAGGAAATACAGCTGCAGACAATGGACAATGAATACTTCTTGTTCAAGACAGATATTCTTGCAGGTATGTGTACTTATTCAACCGACAAGAACCTTGCAGCAAACCTTGAAACCATAACCGCCGAGCGTGCACGTGCTATTATTGAGATGAACAAAAAGGGCGAGAAGCCTCTTTCATTGCTCGAAGACGATAAGGCAAGAGTTATGGAAGGACCAAAAGACTTACTTGCTGGCGGTGACATCAGTCGCTTTGACAAGGCGAAGAAAAAGAAAAACAAGAACAACCGCAACAAGAACAAAGGTCCAAGAAATAGCGGTCAGCAACAAGCTGAGAACAACAACGCACAGCCTGCAGAAAAGAACGTTCAGCAGCCAGCGGAGAACACTCAGCAGGCACAGCCAAACAATAACCAACACCGCAACAACCGAAGAAATAATTATAAGAAAAACGTTCAACGATAATGTTGAACGTTTTTCAATGAGTAATGAGTAATGAGTAGTGAGAAATGAGTAAAGAAAACGTTCAACGTTGCTTTCCCTCCCTTCGGGAACAGCCAGCTTCGCAGTCAACGTTCATCGTTCAACTTGTTTTTGCAATAGCTATTGGGTTTGCAATTGTTTCATGTACCGGCAACAAGGTATATGATAAATATGCCCATACCCCCGTATCAGGATGGGAAAAGAACGACACACTAAAGTTCAACATCCCCCCTATAACTGAAAGAAAACTATATAGTAGTGAGTTGGGGCTTCGCATAAACGGCGACTACCCTTTCAGGGGACTGACACTAATAATAGAACAAACCGTTTACCCAAGTCACAAAACAAAGATAGACACATTGAACTGCAGCCTTCACGACACACACGGAAACAGTAAAGGAACAGGGTTGAGTTACTATCAATACAACTTCCACATCACAAACATGATGCTTAACAAAGGCGACTCTTTAGAAGTAAAGATACGCCACGACATGAAAAGAGAAATTCTGCCAGGAATAAGCGATATAGGCATTATGCTAAGTAAGCATTAATGCCTATTAGTTTCTTACCAGATTTCTTCCTGCATCAATTCTGAGGAAGATAAACAATAATAATGTGAAGCCCCACAGAGACGAACCACCATAGCTAAAGAAAGGCAATGGAATACCAATCACAGGGGTAAGACCTAATACCATTCCCACATTAATGAATACATGGAATAAGAAAATACTTAGCACACAATAACCATATATTCGACCAAACTTGAAAGGTTGTCGTTCAGCAAGATGAATCAACCTTAATATCAAAGCAAGAAACAACAACAGCACGCCAGCTGAGCCCAAGAAACCTTCCTCCTCGCCTACTGTACAGAAGATAAAATCGGTATCCTGCTCAGGAACAAACTTTAATTTTGTTTGTGTTCCATTAAGGAAGCCCTTTCCTTGAAGTCCACCAGAGCCAATGGCAATCTCGCTTTGATGAACATTATAACCAGCTCCGCTAATATCTTCATCCAAGCCCAGCAACACATTAATACGCACACGCTGGTGTGGCTCCATAACATTATTCAACACATAATCAGCCGAATAAAAGAAAGCAACACTACCCAAAGCAAAGCCTAAAATAAGAAGATATTTTCTATAACGAGTATGAAGCCAATGATAAAGCAAATAAACAATAATAAATGCTGTAAGTCCCCACTGAACCCACACTACATCAAACGGAATAACAAAGCGTGAAAACAGCAACGCAACAGTAGTTATGCCCAAGCAATAGGTCAACATAACAACAAGCTGATCTTTAGCCTTGCAATAAACATACACCATAACAGAGGTGAATATCTGTACCATTAAAAGCACAGAAAACTCGCCTATAGACGTAGCACCGTCAAACAAGGTAACATGCTCAAACTTAATACCCACAACAAAATAAATAACCATGGCTACACCCGTAAAAAGCACGCTGCCAGGCATTCCCTCACGATAGAACATCAGGAAGAAAGAAAGGTAAACAAGAGCAGAACCCGTTTCCTTCTGTCCTATAATAAACAACATAGGAAGCAACACAACGCCACAGGCAACCGCAAAATGACGAATGTTACGCATATCAAAGCCATAGGTACTCATAAGCTTGCTCACGGCAAGAGCAGTAGCAAACTTAGCAAACTCGGCAGGCTGCAAGCGCAATGGACCTAATACAAGCCACGAGCGCGAACCTTTAATCTCATGCGGGTTAAATATTGTGGCAAACAGAAGTAACAACAGTAAAGCATATATAACATAGCCAAATGTGTCATACATACGGTCATCGAGCAGCAAGAGAACAAGACCAATCATGATAGAAGTGCCTATCCATATAACCTGCATACCCGAACGGCTTGACAAACTGAAGATATCGGTATCGCCATAATTATAGCTGGCACCACAAACGCTTACCCATCCAAAGATGAGCAATGCAAGGTAAATACCAATAGTCCACCAGTCGAGTGAACCAAGTACCGACGTTTTTTTATCTGTTGCGCGAACCATAAGCAATTCTTCTCTTCTGAAGCATAGTCGCCTCCTTTTCCATATCAGGAGATAACTTGCCGTTAATATATTGTTCCATCAATACTCTCGCAATAGGCACAGCAAAATCAGCACCAAAACCACCATTCTCAACATACACCGCCAAAGCAATCTTTGGATTGTTCATAGGCGCAAAGCCCATGAACACAGAGTGGTCTTGACCACGGTTCTGAGCAGTACCCGTCTTACCACACATAACAATATTACTATGACCAAGATACTTACAAGTACCCTTGATAGCCGACGAGCGCATACCCGCAACAACAGCGTTATATGCTCTCTGCTTAGCCATAGTATAGTGTTTTCTTGTGAACAGCGTGTCAAGAGGCTCTCCCTGCACTTTGCGCACTACGTGAGGCACATAGTAATAACCTCTGTTGGCAATGGTTGCACCAAGATTGGCAATCTGCAATGGAGTAAGGTTCACCTCACCCTGACCAATAGAAATACTTATAATGGTAAGACCATTCCAGCTTCCTCTATACGCTCTGTCGTAATAGTCGGCATTAGGAATCAAACCACGTTTCTCCCCAGGCAAGTCAATGCCGAGCTTATAACCAAAGCCCATGCTCACCATGTAATCGCGCCACACATTCATGGCATTCTGAACAGTATGATACTTTCTGCGATTACCAATCATGTAATACAGTCCCCAGCAGAAATAACCGTTGCACGATGTGCTTAGCGCCTCGGTAAGAGCCAATGGCGAAGCATGACCGTGACAGCCCACATGAAGACCCTTATACGAAAAGCCATGATGACAAGGGAAGGTAGTGCCCTGTGAGATGATTCCCTCTGAAAGATAAGTCAATGCCTGAGTGGTTTTAAATGTAGAACCAGGAGGATACTGTCCCATGATAGCACGGTTAAGCAATGGTTTCCATACGTTTCGCGACAGTCGCAGATGATTCTTTCCACGCAAACGTCCAACCATCATACGAGGGTCGTAAGAAGGCGACGAAACCATACTCAACACCTCACCTGTTGAAGGTTCAATAGCCACAATAGCACCAATCTTGCCTTCGAGCATACGTTCGCCCAACGCCTGCAGTTTCAAGTCAATACTAAGAGTAAGGTCTTTACCTGCAACAGGTTTCTTATCATATTTTCCATTCTGATACTTACCCTTTATTCGTCCGTGAGCATCACGAAGCAATATCTGCACACCCTTCTCGCCACGTAGCTGTTTCTCGTACGACTTCTCAACACCAAGCTTACCTATGTAATCGCCAGCCTGATAATAATCGTCGTCTTCAATATCGCTCTCAGAAACCTCACCTACATCGCCCAACACATGAGCTGCATAAGGATACATATACTGTCGGATACTTCTCTTCTGAACATAGAAGCCTGGGAAACGGAATATCTTTTCCTGGAAAACACTGAATTCCTTATCGCTGAGCTGACTCATAAAAAGCTGTTGAGTAAACCTACTGTAACCAGGATTCTTGTTTCTATCCTTCACCTCCTCCATTCGGTTAATGAAGAATTCCTTGGTTATACCAAGAGACTCACAAAGCTCAAGCGTATCAATATGATCCTTCGCCTCGTTCATAACCACCATAATATCATAAGCAGGCTGATTATACACCATCAGCTTACCGTTACGGTCGGTGATTACACCACGCGAAGGGAATTCAATCTTTTTCAAGAAAGCATTAGAATCGGCATTCTTCTTATAGTCGTCGCTAAGTAACTGCAATGTAAACAAACGCACAATATATATAAGCACAATGGCTATAGCCACTCCACCTATCACAAATCGCCTGTTTTCAAGATTAAAGTTTTTCAATTATACTTAACTCCTACGAAGATTTTCCAATACCAGAATAAGAATATAAGTAAGCAGAGTACTTGCCCCTACTGTTTCCAACCACTGCAACCAGTTGAAAAAAGTAAATGTTTCCAAAGTGAAAAAGACGAGGCAATACAGGAATGTTATGATAAAAGAATAATAAGAAAACTTAGCCACACCCAACGTGCGCATACTTGGAACAATATCAGCCTCACTGTCCTGCTGCATGAACACACCAAGAATAAGAGGCTGTATCAAACCTATAAAAGTCATTGTAGCCATGGCTACACCAGGAGTATTCTGAAAAACGTCTATCGACATACCCATAAAAAACGACAGCAACAGAACAACCCAGCGAGAGTTGTTTCTGCTAAAAAGCATAGGCATATACACGTATAACAATGGCGTAGCACAGTTGAACAGATGAATATGGTTAAACACCAACACCTGAACAAGCAGCAATACAGCGAAAGCAATTATACCTTTCAGCAGACCTATTTTCATTATTCCTTTCCTTTGATAGAGTCCTGTGAGGCACGGAGCAACTCAAGACGCTCGTTCATCACACTATTATCAATAACACATACATCACGAAGTGAAGCAAAATCGGTAGATAGTTTTATCTTCAAACGATAAGACAAACCATCTGACGAGTTATAAACATGAAGAATCTTACCAACAAGCATTCCTGGAGGAAACACCGAAGAATAACCACTTGTCACTATAGTATCATAAAGTTTGAAACGAGCATGACGAGGTACGTCGTCAACATAAGCCATCGACGCATCGCCACCCTTCCAATGAAGATAGCCAAAATAGCCTCGTCCCTTAATAGTACAACTGATATTCGACTGCGAATTAAGAACAGGAATAACTATAGAATAGTGTTCTGAGGTCATGAATACAATACCCACAATACCATTACCGCAAGCTACACCCATATCTTTTTTCACACCATCGGCAGAACCCTTGTCAAGGGTGATAAGGTTGTTGTATTTATCAACAGAATTGCTCACCACCTTAGCTGGAATATACTTATATCCAGCAAGATACTGGTATTGATTATTACGCAAGTACGACGAGTCTTGAGTTACAGAAGTAAGCTTCTCCTGCAATGCCTTAACCTGCTGTTCCAAATAGATGTTGCGTTGCGTCAACTGTTCGTTCACCTGCGAAAGAGCAAAGAACGACTCCACCTCAGAACTCGTTTCATACACCTTTCCCGAAACAACATTAGCCGACGTAAACCACACACTCCCCTGATAACTATTAAACTGGAAGAGAAGCACAAAGCTTATCACTTCCAGCAATAGAAATAGGAACCAGTAGTTATACCTGGTAATAAAATCAATTAAATTCTTCACTCCTTAAAGTAATCTTTTAGTCGTGATTATCTCATCAAGAAAGAGAAGCGCTCCACATTCTTCAAAGCAATGCCAGCACCCTTGGCAACACTATGCAATGGGTCGTCAGCAATATGGAATGGAATGTGAATCTTATCCTCAAGACGCTTGTCAAGACCACGCAACAAAGCGCCACCACCACTCAGATAGATACCGTTCTTAACGATATCAGCATAAAGCTCTGGTGGAGTATTCTCAAGAGCTGACAATACAGCATTCTCAATCTTTGCGATAGTCTTATCAAGACAATGAGCAATCTCCTGATAGCATACTGGCACCTCCATAGGAAGAGCAGTAATACGATTAGGACCATGAACGATAAAGTCTTCAGGTGCCTCGTCACCAAGATCAGTCAATGCAGAACCAACATGAATCTTGATACGCTCAGCCATACGCTCAGAAACCTTCACGTTGTGCTGACGGCTCATATATTCCTGAATATCAGCAGTGAGATCGTCACCAGCAGTACGGATAGAGTTGTTTGACACAATACCACCCAAAGAGATAACGGCAATCTCAGTAGAACCACCACCTATATCAACGATCATGTTACCTTCTGGAGCCTCTACATCAATACCAATACCAATAGCTGCAGCCATAGGCTCAAAGATAAGATATACGTCACGACCATTAGCATGCTCTGCTGAGTCGCGAACAGCACGAAGTTCAACCTCGGTAGAACCAGAAGGAACACCGATAACCATTCTTAATGATGGTGAGAACAGACGGCTACCTGTGTGAACCATCTTAATCAAACCACGCATCATCTGCTCGCAGGCAGTAAAGTCTGCTATCACACCATCACGCAAAGGACGGATAGTACGGATGTTGTCGTGAGTTTTCTCATACATCATCTTAGCTTTCTCACCTACAGCAATCATCTTGTCTGTACGACGATCAAGAGCAACTACCGATGGTTCGTCAACAACAATCTTATCATCACTGATAATAATGGTGTTGGCAGTACCAAGGTCCATTGCTATTTCTTGAATAAATGAAAAAAATCCCATAGACTTTATTTTTACTCTCTAATTATTACTTAACGAACCAATTATGAATAGCTGTATCGTAATGGCTACTTACACCAAAAGCACGCTCAGCAAAATGCTTGCGGTCTTCAATGTCAGTATTTGCGCCCTTCTTGTTCAAAACCTCAAGAAGCTCAGCATATTCATTCTTTGAAGGAATGATAACAACATCCTTAAAGTTCTTTGCTCCAGCACGAATCAAAGAAATACCGCCAATATCAATCTTCTCAATGATATCAGCCTCGCTGGCACCACTGGCAACAGTCTGCTCAAATGGATACAGATCAACGATAACCAAGTCGATTTCAGGAATCTCATATTCCTTCATCTGCTTCTGGTCGCCTTCGTTGTCACGACGGGCAAGAATACCTCCAAACACCTTTGGATGCAAAGTCTTTACACGACCACCAAGGATAGATGGATAAGTGGTTACATCTTCTACCTTCTGACAGTCATAACCCAACGACTCAATAAAACTCTGAGTACCGCCAGTACTGAGGAATTTAACACCTTCTTCATTCAATTTCTTGAGCAATTCCTCAAGACCATCTTTGTGAAAGACCGAGATAAGAGCGGTCTTAATCTGTTTTGTTTCAGCCATATATTATGTACATTATATATATTGTGCTGCAAAGGTATAAAAAAAATGTGGAATGTGGAATGTGGAATGTGGAATTATTCGCACTCCGTGCGATGATGAATTAATAAATTAAGAATTATTAAAATAATCATCGACTGAGTGCTTGCTG
>R26__coassemble_1272_pt1 | contig 12899 bp, 8 predicted proteins | sample R26__metabat2_low_PE_011 | metagenome-assembled genome bin R26 | reverse complement strand
ACTATGTAAAGAACATGGTTACTGGTGCTGCTCAGATGGACGGTGCTATCCTCGTAGTTGCAGCAACTGATGGTCCTATGCCTCAGACACGTGAGCACGTATTGCTCGCTCGTCAGGTAAACGTACCTCGTTTGGTTGTGTTCTTGAACAAGTGTGATATGGTTGAGGATGAGGAAATGCTTGAACTCGTTGAAATGGAGGTTCAGGAAATCCTTACTCAGTATGAATATGAAGAGGATACTCCTATTATCCGTGGTTCTGCACTTGGTGCTTTGAACGGTGTTGATAAGTGGACAGACTCTGTTATGAAGCTTATGGATACTGTTGACGAGTGGATTCAGGAGCCAGAGCGTGATATCGATAAGCCATTCTTGATGCCAGTTGAGGACGTATTCTCAATCACTGGTCGTGGTACTGTTGCTACAGGTCGTATCGAGACTGGTGTATGTAAGGTAGGTGACGAAGTTCAGTTGCTCGGTCTTGGTGAGGATAAGAAGTCAACAATCACTGGTGTTGAGATGTTCCGTAAGAACCTCGCTGAAGGTCAGGCAGGTGATAACGTAGGTCTTCTTCTCCGTGGTATCGATAAGGCAGAAGTTAAGCGTGGTATGGTAGTTGTACACCCAGGTGCTATTACTCCTCACGATCACTTCAAGGCTTCTATCTACGTATTGAAGAAGGAAGAAGGTGGCCGTCACACTCCATTCGGTAACAAGTATCGTCCACAGTTCTACCTCCGTACCATGGACTGTACAGGTGAGATTTCTCTCCCAGCAGGTGTAGAAATGGTAATGCCAGGTGATAACGTAGAGATCGAGGTTAAGTTGATCTATCGCGTTGCTTTGAACGAAGGTCTTCGTTTCGCTATCCGCGAGGGTGGTCGTACAGTAGGTTCTGGTCAGATCACTTCAATCCTTGAGGATCTTCCAGAGGGTTGGCAGAACGAAAAGAAGTAATTAGATTCTAATTAGTTCTATATAAAAAGTCTCCGCATCAAGCGGTGCGGAGACTACCTACGGGTTTAGCTCAGTTGGTAGAGCACTGGTCTCCAAAACCAGGTGTCGGGGGTTCGAGCCCTCCAACCCGTGCTCATAAAATAGATTATATGAATAAGATAGTTAATGTTTGTAAAGCTTGCTTTGATGAGCTTATGCATAACACAACTTGGCCAACAGCTGCCCAGCTTACACATAGTGCAATGGTTGTTTTAACAGCTTCACTTGTTATTGCACTTGTTGTTTTTGCTATGGACAGCGTGTTTAAGTTTATAATGAGTACAATCTATCCAAGTTAAATATAGGAAGATGGCAGAAAAAGGAATGCATTGGTATGTGCTTCGCGCTGTAAGTGGAAAAGAAGCAAAGCTTAAAGAGTACATTGAAGCGGAGATGAAGCACAACGATTTGCTTAAAGCGCATGTTTCCCAGGTACTTATTCCTGTTGAGAAGCATGCTTCTATGCGTGCAGGAAGACGAGTAGTTAAAGAGAAGATGAGCCTGCCTGGTTATATTTTTGTGGAGGCTAATCTCGTCGGTGATGTTGCACACACATTAAGATTCTTGCCAAATTGCCTCGGTTTCTTGGGAGGACTTGATAATCCTACACCTGTACCACAGTCAGATATCAACCGTATGCTTGGTAACGCTGAGGAAACAGAGATTGAGGAGAACATCGACATACCATATGTTGTTGATGAAACAGTAAAGGTTACTGATGGTCCTTTTAGCGGTTTTAGCGGTGTAATCGAAGAGGTTAACGCTGAGAAGCGTAAATTGAAGGTAATGGTAAAGATCTTCGGACGCAAGACTCCATTGGAGCTTGGGTTCATGCAAGTAGAGAAAGAAGGATAAGTTGGAGAATTGTTACGCTGTGACTTATCAACATGTCAAGAGAGGCTTCCACTCTCATGACTATATTTTAATCAATTAATTATTTACAAACAAATGGCTAAAGAAGTTGCTGGATTAATCAAATTACAGATTAAAGGCGGTGCAGCAAACCCTTCACCTCCAGTAGGTCCTGCATTAGGTTCTAAGGGAATCAACATCATGGGTTTCTGTAAGGAATTCAACGCCCGTACCCAGGATAAGGCTGGTAAGGTATTACCAGTTGTTATCACTTACTATACCGACAAGTCATTTAGCTTCGTAATCAAGACTCCTCCTGCAGCTGTTCAGCTGAAAGAGGTTGCTAAGGTTAAGAGTGGTTCTTCTCAGCCTAACCGTCAGAAAGTTGCTTCTGTAACTTGGGATCAGGTAAAGGCTATCGCAGAGGATAAGCTTAAGGATCTTAACTGTTTCACAGTAGAGTCTGCAATGAAGCTAATCGCTGGTACAGCTCGTAGTATGGGTATTACTGTAAAAGGGGACTTCCCTGGAAAATAATTAATAACTTCAATTTTTTAAAAAATGAGTAAACTGACAAAAAATCAAAAATCAGTAGCTGAAAAGGTTGAAGCAGGGAAGGCATACACTTTGAAGGAGGCTTCAGAGTTGGTAAAGGAAATCACTACTACCAAGTTTGACGCATCTCTGGATATTGATGTACGTCTGGGTGTAGATCCACGTAAAGCTAACCAGATGGTTCGTGGCGTATGTACATTGCCTCATGGAACTGGTAAGACTGTTCGTGTACTCGCACTCTGTACTCCTGATCAGGAAGCTGCCGCAAAGGAAGCTGGTGCTGATTATGCAGGTCTCGATGAATATATCGAAAAGATTAAGAGCGGATGGCTCGATGTCGACGTTATTATTACCATGCCATCTTGCATGGGTAAGGTAGGTCCTCTGGGTCGTTTCCTCGGTCCACGTGGTTTGATGCCAAACCCAAAGAGTGGTACTGTAACAATGGACGTTGCTAAAGCAGTGAAGGATGTTAAGGGCGGTAAGATTGACTTTAAGGTTGATAAGGCCGGCATTATTCACACTTCAATTGGTAAGATCAGTATGACTCCAGAACAGATCTATGGTAACGCAAAGGAATTTGTTGCTACTGTTGTTCGCCTGAAGCCTGCTGCTGCTAAAGGTACATATATCAAGAGTATCTTTATTTCTAGCACTATGAGTAAGGGTATCAAGATTGATCCTAAATCAGTTGAATAACTCTAAAAGTTTTGTAAAATGAAGAAAGAAGTAAAAGATACTATTATTGCTGATCTCGGTCAGATGCTGAACGACTATCCTCATTTCTACTTGGTTGATGTAACCGGTTTGAATGCTGAGGATACAAGTAATCTGCGTCGTGATTGCTTTAAGCACGAGATCAAGATGGTCGTAGTGAAGAACAAGCTTCTTCACAAGGCTTTTGAGGCTTCAGACGTTGATTTTGAACCAATGTATACATGCTTGAAGGGCAACACAGCAGTTCTGTTCACACAGACAGCTAATGAGCCTGCAAAGCTTCTGAAGAATTACGAGAAAGCAGGTATTCCTGCTCTTAAGGCTGCTTATGCAGAGGAAAGCATCTATGTTGGTGCTGACAAACTTGCTGAGCTTGCTTCTCTCAAGAGCAAGAACGAGGTTATTGCAGAGATTGTTGCTTTGCTGCAGTCTCCAACAAAGAACGTTGTTTCTGCTCTCCAATCAGGCGCTGGCACCATTCATGGTGTGCTCAAGACTTTAGGCGAGCGTGCTGAGTAATCCCCAAATTGAAGTCAAAAGATATATATATTTTTAACAAGAACAATTAAAATTTAGAATAAAATGGCAGACGTAAAAGCTATTGCAGAAGAATTAGTAAATCTTACTGTTAAGGAAGTTAATGAGTTGGCAACAGTCCTGAAGGACGAGTATGGTATCGAGCCTGCTGCTGCAGCTGTTGCTGTAGCTGCTGGTCCTGCTGCAGGTGGTGCAGCTGCAGCTGAGGAGAAGTCTTCATTCGACGTAGTCCTCGCTGAGGTTGGTGCTACAAAGCTCCAGGTTGTTAAGGCTGTTAAGGAGGCTTGTGGTCTCGGTTTGAAGGAAGCTAAGGACCTCGTAGACGCTGTTCCTGCAACTGTTAAGGAAGGTGTATCTAAGGAAGAGGCTGAGAACCTGAAGAAGGCTATCGAAGAGGCTGGTGCTAAGGTAGAGCTGAAGTAATTTAGATAGTTCCGACTCTTTGCTGGTCTATATGATCAGCAAGAGTTACTAACTCAATAATGGTTAGGATCTTCCAAGTAGGTGGGTCCTAACCTTTTTGTGTCTTTAATATATAATTAGCCTTCTGGGCTGATAAAAACATTTGCCCACAGGGCCAGTTAAAACAATATTTATGACTAAAGTTGTTAATAACAGAGTAAATTTTGCCAGCGTTCATAATCCGCTACCATATCCGGATTTCCTCGATGTGCAGTTGAAGTCTTTTAAGGACTTCTTACAGTTGGATACTCCGCCTGAGGAACGCAAGAATGACGGTCTGTATAAGGTATTCGCAGAGAATTTCCCTATCACCGATACTCGTAATAATTTCGTTCTTGAGTTCTTGGATTACTATATTGATCCTCCTCGTTACACTATTGATGAGTGTTTGGAGCGTGGATTGACCTATAGCGTACCTTTGAAGGCTAAGATGATGCTGTATTGTACAGATCCAGATCACGAGGATTTCCCACGTACTATTCAGGATGTATTCTTGGGTACAATCCCTTATATGACACACAATGGTACCTTTGTCATCAATGGTGCTGAGCGTGTTGTTGTTTCACAGTTGCATCGTTCTCCAGGTGTATTCTTTGGTCAGGGTGTTCATACCAACGGTACTGTTCTTTATAGTGCTCGTATTATTCCTTTCAAGGGTTCATGGATTGAGTTCGCTACTGATATTAACAATGTCATGTATGCTTATATCGATCGTAAGAAGAAGTTGCCAGTAACAACTCTTCTCCGTGCTATGGGCTATGAGCAGGATAAGGATATTCTGCAGATTTTCGACCTTGCTGAGGAAGTAAAGGTTAACAAGAAGAACATGAAGGCTGCCGTAGGTCGCAAGCTTGCTGCTCGTGTACTGAAGAGCTGGAATGAGGACTTCGTAGATGAGGATACTGGTGAGGTTGTATCTATCGAGCGTAATGAGGTTATCATGGATCGTGAGACAGAACTCACAGAAGATAACATCGCTGAGATTCTCGATAGTGGTACTTCTACAGTTCTTCTTCATAAAGATGCAGAGGCTGCAAATAAGTTCTCTATCATCTTTAATACTTTGTCAAAGGATTCTACAAACTCTGAGAAGGAAGCTGTTAACTACATTTATCGTCAGTTGCGTAATGCTGATCCTGCTGATGATGCAAGTGCACGTGAAGTATTCCAGAATTTGTTCTTCTCTGACAAGCGTTACGACCTCGGTGAGGTAGGTCGTTACCGTATAAATAAGAAGTTGGGACTCAACACTGATATGGATACTCGAGTTCTGACTAAGGAAGATATTATTGCAATTATTAAATATCTGATCCAGCTGATTAACTCTAATGCAACAGTTGACGATATTGACCACTTGTCAAACCGTCGTGTTCGTACTGTTGGTGAGTTGTTGGCTAATCAGTTCTCAATTGGTTTGGCACGTATGAGCCGCACCATCCGCGAGCGTATGAATGTGCGTGACAACGAGGTGTTCACTCCAACTGATTTGATTAACGCTAAGACTATTTCAAGTGTTATCAACTCATTCTTCGGTACAAACCCATTGAGTCAGTTCATGGATCAGACCAACCCACTTGCTGAGGTAACTCACAAGCGTCGTTTGTCAGCCCTTGGTCCTGGCGGTCTTTCACGTGAGCGTGCAGGTTTCGAGGTTCGTGACGTTCACTATACTCATTATGGTCGTCTTTGTCCTATTGAGTCTCCTGAAGGTCCAAACATTGGTTTGATTTCATCTCTTTGTATTTATGCAAAGATTAACGACCTTGGTTTTATCGTTACTCCTTATCGTAAGGTTGAAGATAACAAGGTTGATATGTCAAATGATGATGTAATCTATCTTACAGCTGAAGAGGAAGAGGAGAAGATTATCGGTCAGGGTAATGCTCCACTCGAAGTTGATGGTACATTCATCAAGGATCGTGTTAAGTGTCGTCAGGATGCTGATTATCCTGTTGTTGCACCAAGCGAGGTTGACCTTGTTGATGTTTCTCCACAGCAGATTGCATCAGTATCAGCTGGTTTGATTCCATTCTTGGAGCATGATGACGGTCACCGTGCTTTGATGGGATGTAACATGATGCGCCAGGCAGTTCCATTGCTTCACAATGAGGCACCTATTGTAGGTACTGGTCTTGAGAAGCAGGTTTGTGAGGATAGCCGTACTCAGATTACTGCTGAGGGTGAGGGTGTTATTGAATATGTTGATGCTACAACAATTCGTATCCTCTACGATCGTACAGAGGAAGAAGAGTTTGTAAGCTTCGAGCCAGCGTTGAAGGAGTATCGTATTCCTAAGTTCCGTCGCACTAACTCTAATATGACTATTGACCTTCGTCCTATTTGTGATAAGGGTCAGAGAGTTAAGGCTGGTGATATTCTTACTGAGGGTTATGCTACTGATAATGGCGAGCTTGCTCTTGGTCGCAACCTTCTTGTTGCTTATATCCCTTGGAAGGGTTATAACTATGAGGATGCTGTTGTTATCTCAGAGCGAATGGTTCGTGAGGACGTACTTACATCAGTTCATGTTGACGAGTATTCTCTTGATGTTCGTGAGACAAAGCGTGGTGTTGAGGAGTTCACATCTGATATTCCAAATGTAAGTGAAGAGGCAACAAAGGATCTCGATGATAATGGTGTTATTCGTGTTGGTGCTCGTGTTGAGCCAGGTGACATCATGATCGGTAAGATTTCACCTAAGGGCGAGAGTGACCCTTCACCAGAAGAGAAGTTGCTTCGTGCTATCTTTGGTGACAAGGCTGGTGACGTGAAGGATTCTTCACTTAAGGCTAATCCTTCTCTTAGTGGTGTTGTTATTGATAAGAAGTTGTTCTCACGCGCAGTTAAGACTCGTGAGTCAAAGAAGCAGGATAAGATTATCCTCGCTAAGATTGATGAGGAGACAGAGGCAAAGAACAACGACTTGAAGGATATCCTTGTTGATAAGTTGATGACTCTTACTGAGGGTAAGACTTCTGAAGGTGTGAAGGATTACACTGGTGCAGAGATTATAACAAAGGGTAGTAAGTTTACTGTTCCTGCTTTGAAGAATCTCGAGTATGATGGTGTTCAGAGTGCAGGATGGACAGATGATGAGCATACAAATAGCTTGATTCAGCAGTTGATTATGAACTACATCCGTAAGTTCAAGAAGCTTGATGCAGAATCTAAGCGTAAGAAGTTTGCTATATCTATTGGTGACGAACTTCCATCAGGTATTCTTCAGATGGCTAAGGTTTATGTTGCTAAGAAACGTAAGATTCAGGTAGGTGATAAACTTGCTGGTCGTCACGGTAATAAGGGTATTGTATCTAAGATTACTCGTGCAGAAGATATGCCATTCCTTGCTGATGGTCGTCCTGTAGATTTGGTACTTAACCCAATGGGTGTGCCTTCTCGTATGAACCTTGGACAGATCTTCGAGGCTATTCTTGGTGCTGCAGGTCGTAAGTTAGGATGTAAGTTTGCTACTCCAATCTTCGATGGTGCTAAGTTGAATGACCTTTCTGAGTGGACTGACAAGGCTGGTTTGCCTCGTTTGTGTTCAACTACAGTTTATGATGGTGAAACTGGTATGCCATTTGACCAGAAGGCTACTGTAGGTGTGACATACTTCTTGAAGCTCGGCCACATGGTTGAAGATAAGATGCATGCTCGTTCTATTGGTCCATACTCACTGATTACACAGCAGCCACTTGGTGGTAAGGCACAGTTTGGTGGTCAGCGTTTCGGAGAGATGGAGGTTTGGGCTCTTGAGGGCTTTGGCGCAAGTCATGTTCTTCAGGAGGTTCTCACCATCAAGTCTGACGATGTTACAGGCCGTAGTAAGGCTTATGAGGCTATCGTTAAGGGCGACCCAATGCCAACACCTGGAATTCCTGAGTCACTTAATGTGTTGCTGCACGAACTCCGTGGTCTTGGTCTTAGCATCAAACTCGATTAATAGTGAACACCCTAATAAAAAGTAAATATGGCTTTTAAAAAAGATACAAAAGTAAAGAATAACTTCTCGAAGATTACCATTACATTGGCTTCTCCTGAGGAGATTCTGGAAAATTCTTATGGTGAGGTTACAAAGCCTGAAACCATAAACTACCGTACATATAAGCCTGAACGTGACGGTCTTTTCTGCGAGCGCATCTTTGGTCCTACTCGTGACTATGAGTGTGCTTGTGGTAAGTATAAGCGTATTCGTTATAAAGGTATCGTTTGTGACCGTTGTGGTGTTGAGGTTACTGAGAAGAAGGTACGTCGTGAGCGTTCTGGACATATTGAACTTGTTGTTCCAGTTGCTCATATATGGTATTTCCGTTCTCTGCCTAACAAGATTGGTTATCTGTTAGGTTTGCCAACCAAGAAGCTTGATGCTGTAATATACTATGAGAAGTATATTGTAATCAAGCCAGGTGCTATGGAGGGAAAAACTGATGCTGATGGTATCGAGGTGAATGGTTCACACAAGATGGACCTTCTTTCAGAAGATGAATATCTTGATATCATAGACAATCAGCTTGATCCAAATAATGACTATCTTGATGACAATGATCCAAACAAGTTTGTTGCCAAGATGGGTGCAGAGGCAGTTTATGACCTCCTTGCTGAGCTTACTATTGCAGACGAACAGGGTCTTACTGGTCTTGATAAACTTTCTTATGAGTTGCGTGATCGCGCAAACAACGATGGTAGTCAGCAGCGTAAGAGTGAGGCTTTGAAGCGTCTTCAGGTAGTAGAGGCGTTCCGTGGTTCTAAGGATTTGAACAAGCCAGAGTGGATGATCATGAAGATTATTCCTGTTATTCCACCAGAGCTTCGTCCATTGGTTCCACTGGATGGTGGTCGTTTTGCTACATCAGACTTGAATGATCTTTATCGTCGTGTTATCATTCGTAACAATCGTCTGAAGCGTCTTATGGAAATCAAGGCTCCTGAGGTTATTCTCCGTAATGAGAAGCGTATGCTTCAGGAAGCAGTAGACTCTTTGTTCGATAACTCTCGTAAGTCTTCTGCTGTTAAGAGCGAGAGCAATCGTCCTTTGAAGTCACTTTCTGATTCTTTGAAGGGTAAGCAGGGTCGTTTCCGTCAGAATCTGCTCGGTAAGCGTGTTGACTATTCTGCACGTTCAGTAATTGTTGTAGGTCCTGAGTTGAAGATGGGTGAGTGCGGTTTGCCAAAGCTTATGGCAGCCGAGTTGTATAAGCCATTCATTATCCGTAAACTTATTGAGCGCGGTATCGTGAAGACCGTTAAGAGTGCTAAGAAGATCGTTGATCGTCGTGAGCCTGTTATCTGGGATATTCTCGAGAACGTAATGAAGGGTCACCCTGTAATGCTCAACCGTGCTCCTACACTTCACCGTTTGGGTATTCAGGCATTCCAGCCTAAACTCATCGAGGGTAAGGCTATTCAGCTTCACCCATTGGCATGTACTCCTTTCAATGCCGACTTTGATGGTGACCAGATGGCTGTTCACCTCCCATTGAGCAATGAGGCTGTACTTGAGACTCAGATTCTGATGCTTCAGAGTCATAACATTCTTAACCCAGCAAACGGTGCTCCTATTTCTGTTCCTTCACAGGATATGGTGCTTGGTCTTTATTACATTACCAAGATGCGTCCAGGTGCAAAGGGAGAGGGACTTACTTTCTATGGTCCTGAGGAGGCACTTATTGCTAATAACGAGGGTAAGTGTGATGTTCACGCAAAGATTAAGTGTGTTGTTGATGACATCGTTGACGGCAAGCCAGTTCGTCACATGGTAGAAACATCAGTTGGTCGTGTTATTGTAAACCAGATCATCCCAGATGAGATTGGTTATTTCAATGATATTATTTCAAAGAAGACTCTTCGTGGTATTATTGCTGATGTGATCAAGGCTGTGAGCATGGCTCGCGCTTGTACATTCCTTGATGGTATCAAGAACCTTGGTTATCGTCAGTCATATCTTGCTGGTCTTTCATTTAACCTTGACGATATCATTATTCCAGAAGAGAAGGAAGCTATCGTTCAGAAGGGTCAGGATGAAGTAGATCAGATCAAGGCTAACTACGAAATGGGTTTCATCACTGATAACGAGCGTTATAATCAGGTTATTGATGCTTGGACTCACGTAAACAATAATCTTGGTGATATCCTTATGAAGGAAATGATTGAGGCAGACCAAGGTTTTAATGCTGTTTATATGATGCTTGATTCTGGTGCCCGTGGTTCTAAGGATCAGATCAAACAGCTTTCAGGTATGCGTGGTTTGATGGCTAAGCCTCAGAAGGCCGGTGCCGAAGGTCGTGGTACTATTGAGAACCCAATCCTTTCTAACTTCAAGGAAGGTATGTCTGTGCTTGAGTACTTTATCAGTTCTCACGGTGCTCGTAAGGGTCTTGCTGATACTGCTATGAAGACTGCAGATGCTGGTTACCTTACCCGTCGTCTTGTTGACGTTTCACATGATGTGATTATCAATGAGGAGGATTGTGGTACACTTCGTGGTCTTGAGTGTCGTGCACTTAAGAATGGTGATGAGATCATTGCTACTTTGTATGAGCGTATTCTTGGTCGTGTATCTGTTCATGATGTTATTCACCCAACTACAGGTGAACTCCTTTGTAAGGCTGGTGAGGAAATCACAGAAGATAAGGCTAAGAAGATTGACGAGAGCCCAATCGAAATGGTTGAGATCCGTTCAGTTCTTACCTGTGAAAGTAAGCATGGTGTCTGCAAGAAGTGCTATGGTCGTAACCTTGCAACAGCTAAGATGGTTCAGCTTGGTGAGGCAGTAGGTGTTATTGCTGCTCAGGCTATTGGTGAGCCAGGTACTCAGCTTACTCTTCGTACATTCCACGCTGGTGGTGTTGCTGGTAACGCTGCAGCAAATGCAAGCATTACAGTTAAGAACGATGCTAAGATTGAGTTTGATGAACTCCGTACAGTTCCATTCAAGGATGATGAAGATAGAGATTGCCAGATGGTAGTTAGCCGTTTGGCTGAGGTTCGCTTCGTTGATCCAAATACAAATATTGTTCTCAGTACTTTGAATGTACCTTACGGTTCTTCATTGTATAATAAGCAGGGCGATCTTGTAAAGAAGGGTGATGTTATTGCTAAGTGGGACCCATTCAATGCTGTTATTGTTTCAGAGTATGCTGGTACTCTTCATTTCAACGATGTAGTTGAGGGTAAGACATATCATGCAGAGACTGACGATACAACTGGTCTTACAGAAAAGATTATTACCGATTCTAAGGACAGAACAATGGTTCCTACTGTTGAGGTTCTTGGTACTAATGGTGAAATCTTGGGTACATATAACTTGCCTGTAGGTGGTCACGTTGTTGTAGAAGATGGCCAGACAATCAAGAGTGGTGAAACACTTGTGAAGATTCCACGTGCCGTTGGTGGTGGTGGTGATATCACTGGTGGTCTTCCACGTGTTACTGAGCTCTTCGAGGCTCGTAACCCTTCTAACCCAGCTGTAGTATCAGAAATTGATGGTGAGATTACAATGGGTAAGGTAAAACGTGGTAACCGCGAGATCATCGTTACCTCTAAGACTGGTGACCAGCGTAAGTATCTTGTACCACTGTCAAAACAGATTCTTGTACAAGAGCATGATGCTGTTCGCGCAGGAACCCCACTTTCAGACGGTGCAATTACTCCAGGTGATATTCTTGCTATCAAGGGTCCAACCGCAGTACAGGAGTATATTGTAAACGAGGTTCAGGATGTATATCGTCTGCAGGGTGTGAAGATTAACGACAAGCACTTCGAGATTATCGTTCGTCAGATGATGCGTAAGGTACGTATCGATGACCCAGGTGATACTTCATTCCTCGAGCAGGAGCTTGTTGACAAGCTTGACTTCACTGACGAGAATGATCGTATATGGGGTAAGAAGGTTGTTACCGATGCTGGTGATTCTGATACCCTTAAGCCTGGTCAGATTGTTGGTGTTCGTCGTCTGCGTGATGAGAACTCTTCTTTGAAGCGTCGTGACCTCCGTCCTGTTCAGGTACGTGATGCTGTTCCTGCAACATCTACTCAGATTCTGCAGGGTATTACTCGCGCTGCTCTTGGTACAAAGAGCTTCATGAGTGCAGCTTCATTCCAGGAGACCACTAAGGTTCTTAACGAGGCTGCAATCCGCGGTAAGGTAGATCGTCTTGACGGTATGAAGGAGAATGTAATTTGCGGTCACCTGATTCCTGCTGGTACTGGTATGCGTAATTGGGATAAGATCGTAGTTGGTTCTAAAGAAGAATATGAGCGCATGCAGGCTAATCGCAAGAATGTGCTGGACTTCGCAGAACAGGGTGTTGTAACTGAATAAGTTTACACATTATATATTATTAAAGGGTTTGGTATTGTTTACCAGACCCTTTTTTTATTCAAAAAGAGTTTGTAAAATTTGTCCATCATAAACTAATTGCTTACTTTTGTATACACGAATAAACAACCTTTTAATTAAATATAATATGATGGAAGATAATAATGAAAAGCAGCAGGGAATCCAGATAGACCTTCAGCCTGAAGTAGCAGTAGGTAAGTATTCTAATCTGGCGTTGATTACACATTCAAGTTCAGATTTTATTATTGATTTTGCAGAGGCTTTGCCTGGTATGCCTAAACCGCAGGTTGTGAGTAGATTGATTATGGCTCCTGAGCATGCAAAGCGTTTGTTGGCAGCGTTACAAGAGAACGTGTTTAAGTATGAACAAATGTTTGGAAAAATTGAAATTCCAGAGCAATCTTCTCGAACAGCGACTCCTTTTGGGCCTGTAAAAGACGAAA
>R26__coassemble_1271_pt1 | contig 12911 bp, 17 predicted proteins | sample R26__metabat2_low_PE_011 | metagenome-assembled genome bin R26 | reverse complement strand
GAACGTTTTGCACCACGCATTGGTCATCGTCACTCTCCAAAGAACTCATGGTAATATCGTTTTCCTCTCACGCTCAAGCGTTACTATAAACTTAAAAAACAACAGTTATGCTTATTCAAGACACAGATTATAAGGTTGTTATTGGTGAAAGTGCCCTCAAGGTGCTTTCGCAAGCTTCTGTCGAAGTTCGCAACCAGGCTGAACGAGAAGCTCAGGAAGAAATCTCTGGCTATCTCCGCCCTAAATACGATGTTCAAGCAATTTTTGCAGCCACCGATAGCGAGCGAAACCCACAAATACTCATGTATATGTGCGACATAGCTCTCTATCATATGGTTGCATCACTTCCTAACAAGATGGGCTACGAAATTCGTGAAACACGCTACAAGCGCGCTATCGAATGGCTCACAAGCGTACAGGCTGGCAAGGTCACGCCTAATCTTCCACAAGTAGGCTGTTCTACGGCCACTCCTGGAGCATCAGGCGGAGAGTTCATTTATCATTCACAACAAAAACTTAGACACAATTGGTAACTATGGGTAAGATTCTTGATTATATTAATAGCGTTTTTGGCTCTAAGGCCATCATACACACACCTAACGGCACACTCAATCTCGCCAAGTCAAGAGATCGTGACAAAGCACGGCGTCTCATTGCAGAGCTGCTGCAAACAACCGATGCACTCACACGTCGCGACATAGCATCATGGCGACAGGCTTGGCAACTGGCCATCAATGTTGAAGAGCCTAATCGTCGTTACCTTCTTGACATCTATCGTGATGTCGATGCCGATGGACACGTCACTGGTTGTATCGGGCAGCGTAAAGGATTTGTTAAAGCCAAATCTTTCAAGCTAACACAACCTGATGGAACAGCCGACAAAGAAGCTCTCAAGTATTTCGATACCATTTGGTTCAAGCAGCTCATGGATTACGTCCTCGACTCTCGTTATTGGGGATATTCTCTCATACAGCTGGGCGATGTTATCACACTGCCTAATGGCATCCTTGGGTTCGATGGAGTAGAACTCATCAATAGAAAGCACGTCATACCAGAACATCATGTTGTCGTACGTTGTCAGGGAGACAGCTGGCGCACAGGCATCGACTATCATCAGGCACCATGGAACGACTACCTCATTGAGGCTGGCGATCCTCATGACCTCGGACTCTATCTCAAGGCAGCACTACATACCATACCTAAGAAAAACGACCTCGCCTTCTGGGACACATTTGCCGAAATGTTCGGAATGCCTATGCGAGTAGCAAAAACAATCTCTCGAGACGAGAACGACATACGAAAGATAGAACGAATGATGGACACCATGGGAGCCGAAGGCTATGCCGTTCTGCCTGAAGGAACAGAAGTCGATATCAAGGAATCATCACGCACTGATTCTTACAACGTTTACGACAAGCGTGTCGATCGTGCCAACTCAGAGCTATCTAAGCTTCTTATCGGACAGACCATGACCATTGACGACGGTTCATCCCTTTCGCAGTCACAGACACACCTTTCTGTCTTCGAAAATCTTGTTGACCAGGATGCCGACAATTTCCGAGATATTGTCAACAATCAGCTCCTGCCTAAGATGATCATGCATGGATTCCCACTCCAGGGACTAACTTTCGACTGGGATGAGTCCACCGACTACACACCAGAGCAGCAAGTAGCATACGAAACCATGCTTCTCGACAACTTCGAGGTCGATCCACAATACTTCATCGACAAGTACAACATACCTGTCGGCGAACGTCGCACCCTTGTCCTGTCAGCCCAAACACCACAGCTCACACCCACCCACGCTGTAGCGTCACTCCACGCTCAAGCGTCTGCATCCCCTCAGCATCCTTTTTTCGACTAAGCCCCGCAGCCTATGTGGGGCTACACAATCGCTACGAGCACATTCTCAACTCGCAGTTTGCTCATCTTGCCAAAGGAAACAACATTCCTGAAGAACAAGTACAGCGACTCACTGCAAAATACGAGTCCATGATGCATGCACTCCACAAGGAGCAAGGCTCTTCACTACGTATCCAGATTCTTGCCGAGCCCGAGGTGCAGTCCTTCATCAACGAGCATGCAGCCATCCTCGATAGCTCATACCAAGACGTAAAGATGTCCGATGTAATGCGCGAGCGCCTTAACCGTTCCGACTACATCTTCTCAGGCATCAAAACATTCCACGAACTTCACGAAGCTTTCCCTAAGCTCACCGATGAGAACGGCAATCGAAAGTCTTTCAACGACTTTTATAACGACGTTCAAAAGATAGATTCAACATACAACCGCAACTATCTACATTCAGAGTACAACTTTGTAAATGCATCTGCAGATATGGCTGCAAAGTGGGAACGCTTTGCACAAGATGGAGATCGTTATAATCTGCAATATCGTACCGTAGGCGACGATAGAGTACGTGAGGAGCATGCAGAACTCGATGGTATCACACTTCCCATCGACGACCTCTTCTGGCATACATACTACCCACCTAACGGGTGGAATTGTCGCTGCACAGTAGTCCAGGTTCTAAAGGATAAATACGAGGTCACACCTCATTCCGAGGCTATGACAATGGGCGAAGCTGCATTGCAAACCGATTCTAAAGGAATCTTCCGTTTCAATTCGGGCATACAGCAAAAAGCAGTACCAGATTACAACCCATACACCATCAACCGATGCAACTCATGCAACATTGCAAAGGGAAAAACCAACCTTGCAAAAGCACCCGACAACGAACTGTGTGCCGCCTGCCAGCTTGTACATGCCTGTTGGTCCAAAAACAAAGACAATGCAGCAGAAAAATTCTACAAGTGTGACACAGAAAATGGAGAACTTAGAGTTAGTTCAAAACATGGCAGAACTGAAAAGAAAGAAAATGTCAGAGTTGGAACATATCTTGCAAATAAGCATGGTTATAAAATCGACTTGATAGAAAATCCGCCAAACGTAAAATCGGCAGATAGTTACAATCATACATTGGGCATAACCCAAGAATATAAAGTTAATATAAAACCAACAAAGTCTTCTATAGATAACTTAATAAGAAAAGGGGCTAAACAATCCGATAATATTGTCCTTGTGATTGATTCCAACTTATCAATGTCAGATTTAAGCAACGCTTTGAACGATAGAGTAAAAAGAACCAGTATCAAAAGTGTAACTGTCGTTATTGATAATAAGGATAAAACATATTCATTTGAAGAAATAACGACAAATGGATTCCTAATTAAGAAGGCAGACTTGAAATAAACAAGTCTGCCTTAGTCGGGGTACAAACCCTTTCGGGAGAGTACCGCTGCAAACATATAAAAAAAAAACGTTACTTCCAAGAAAATAACGTTTTTTTTCCATTTTTTACCCCAAAATAAAGCAAAAAGGTGAGGAAATAAAATAAGGCCGCTAATAAGCGACCTCGGGGCGGTACACGATCTTTCGACCCTGTCCCTACGTATTACTACGCACTGCAAACATATAAAAAAATCCGTTACTTCCAAGGAAATAACGGACTTTTTTTCATTTTACTTACTCTTCAACTCAAACACATCAACAACATTCGTTGCTGTTACTGATTCAAAAGTATAGTCAACCATCATATTTCCAAATGCCGACATCACGTTGTTAACCGCACGCTGTAGCGTTGCTGCCTGAACAAGATATAAAGCAGGACTCTTAACCTCCTTACCTGTCTTCTCGTTTATAGTGAAGATGTTAAGCTTCACCTTCCACCACACATCATCAACGCTATCATCACTAAACAGAATCTCGCCATAATTGGCTGTTTTCATTGCCTTAACATCGCATTCACCATTCACATAAGCCGACATCTCAGCTATAGCCTTAGTCTCGCCCTCAGAGAATGAAAGAGCATCCACTACATACTTCTCTGTTACTGGCTTCTCCATTCCGTCCTCCATCACCTTACGATAGCGAACATCTACCTCCATCCATGTTGCTGTTCTAAATCTCATAATCTTCGTTTTTTAATCGTTAATATTAAATTATCACGCTCTGTGAGTCAATATTCATCAACCTTACAGACACTTACTCTTGTTAAGTGCTTGCGCTTGTCAAGCGCAAGTCCATTCGTCACATGAAAACTTATAGGTGTCAACAACTTCAACAACCTCCTCATGGTTATGGTTCGTTGTACTCTCCACAAGCCACATATTGCAAAAGCTCTCACCTCGCAAACCTGTCATTTGCTTTGATATCTTCTCTGGCAAATCAAATTGTTCAAGGCTTGCCGTGGGAATGTTATCAACACCAGTTGCACCATAGTCACCCTTGTAATCTGTCACTATATGCAACTTCAACTGTGCATTCGCATGCAAAAGACCAGAGGTCTTAGTACGCTCCCACACTATAGGCATAAACTCCACGAACACAGCTGGGCGTTCCCATGGCTCTTCCTCGTCAATAAAATCCACGTTCTGGTTCCACATGTTCACATACTTCACCAGCTGATCACCTTTATCATCTGTCATGCTCAATAATGCTTGAGCTACTGCCAGATATAATTCCTTTCTCATTTCACATCAAGTTTAAATTCATAGTTAAAATATTCCGTTAGGTTATCATGAATGATCTTCTTGATCATCTCCTCAACCTGAGGGTTACAACCAACAAATTTTCGTTGCGGTATTCTTATTTCCGTACCAACCTTCTTTAGAGCCATAAACTTCCAGAAGGCTGCCTCTGTGGTCAGCTTCACCGTACGCTTGTCACGACTAAGACTACCATCTTTGCGCCTGCCAAACGAACCTTGGGCTGCATACATCTTTGCCCAGAAAAACTTTTTCATCTTATCTGTCACCTTGATAGTGCCACCTTCATTGTGCAATTCACCATAAGGAGCATCATACACAAACTTTATAACACTACCATTCGTTTCTGAGTGAAAGCTTCTGCGAAGCCTGCCTGTGTCAACCAAAGTCGCACCTCCTGCCCTCAGAGGAGAGTGACGGCGTTCCCAAGCCTCATTAAAGAAACCCTGACGCTGAAAGTTCCTGTCGAACTCGTCACTGTATTCTACCTCTATGTCACGGAGAATGCGACTTATGATGATATCAGTATTACTACTTGCCATCTTCATCGAAATTTAAGAACCCCTCAAGCTCCTTAGGAATATTCATATCACATATCGCTGGAGCATTCAGCATGTTATAATAGGTGCGTTCCGAAATACCATAGGTCGGGTAAATATACCGACGCCATATCTCACGGTTCGACAATCCGCTCTTCACATGCTCGTCATATATTCTGTTCACCTCTTTTACGCGTTTCACATAACTCACTCCGCGTCTGCGTTCTTCCATGTGCTTTCTTATTTTTTAGGGTTCAAGTATTTGTCTAAAGATTACAATCTGCAAAAGCTTGGCTCAAGCTTCTGCCAAACGCCATCCTTGTCACGTTTGCTGAAGTAATAGTTCACGGCTGTTGCCTGCACCACATTGCTTTCACGGAACAAGTCCATAATCTCAGAGTACTCATCGTCAAACTTATCCTCCAACTCATACAACTTCGAGATGCTCTTATAGTCCAGTTCACCTTGGCGGTTACGGCTCAGCAGCGTCATTGCCAACTGATACATTGGGTCTTCACTGCCTTTTTCGCTCTTCGTGATATACTGCTTCAAGTATTCTATCAATCTCTCTGCAGCCATATCAGCACGCTCGTCAAAGCGTTTCACCTTCTGGCTCTTCACCTCAAGTTTAAAGTCGCCATCAACAATCGTGTAGTTACTCTGTCCATCCTTCTTCACGTGGCCATAGTCACGCATAGTACCAACAAAAGCATCTGCCTCCTTGTCAAGCCAGTCCTTAAATCCTGTCACTGTTGCAATTGTTGCCTCAAGCTTCTCCTCTACAGAGTGCATAAATTCAGCCCTCAAACCCTCATAGGCCTCACGCTTCTCTATACGCTCATTCTTCTCTTCTTCCTGAAGCTTTGCCAACAGCTTCTTTTTCTCTTCCTTGCTCAGTCCATAGAGCACATCTTTTTCATTTCCCATTTTTTCTAAATTAGTTAACGTTTATATTTAAGTTCTCAAAATCATCGCAGTAGCATTCCCGTTCCACGCTGTAGCGTTCCTGTTCCATCATGCTGTAGCGTTCTTTTTCCTTCTTTTCTTTTTTCATTCTTTCAATCTTCCTAAGCTTTGGCTTCAGCGCCATAAGCTCCTCCAGTGTTAACAGCTTGAAAGCCTTGCCAGCTATTCGCCTGTCCTTACAGAACAAGTCCACACGGCTCCAGTCCGTCGTGTCTATACCCATTTGCTGCATCAGCCTCAAAACCTCCGAGCGAGCCTTTCTCCTGTCCCTTTGGTAAGTGTTACCTGTCAGCGCCTCCAGAGCCTCACACATCGTTTCATATTCCTTCTCGGTCATCTCATGCAAGTGCTCCGTTCTTCCATTTGTATAGCCACTCACCAAGCTCCGTTTATATTCGTCACGATCTGTGTGCATCTGCTTGGCGGCTATGGCCAAGGTCTTGTAAAATCTTCTGTAGTTTTGCATAACGGTTTCCATTTAATTGTTACATAAGCATAAAGCCTACCACTTCCCATACACCTAACACATCTTTCTTTCACTCTTCGTCCCTTGCTGTCAAAGGCATAACTCCAGCCATTACCACTGCAGTCAGGACAAAAAAACTGTTGTTCCACACATGTCTCCACATCAAGTTTCTCTGGGGGAGACAACACTATCGTTTTTTCATTTCTGCTCATATCTTCATTTTTAAAAATGGTTACTTGTTCTCATAACACCTTCTTCCCATACAGTGTAGTAACTTCCTGCGTCTGAAGTAAAACGGCCTGCACAAAAAGCCTTGAAACCAACAACCCTTATCTTTATACCTGCAAGATATCTCAGCTTCACTGCATCAGCACCCATTGGCTGGCTTTTCTTCTCCTGCGATATCACTACAAAGCACTTCGATTTGAATTTATTCTTCAATTCCACCATCTGGTTATAAGTCCATCCTGCTACTTGTAAAGAGTCCAGGATCACGAAATGAGCACTCTTATGCTTCTGCAGCCTTTTCACTACCTCGTCATAAGTGTCGCCTGTAACCACTCTGAAACGTCCCTGCACCTCATACATCCTGAACAGCTTTATTCTGTCCTGAAAGCTTTTAGAAATGCCCTCCTCATAGCTCAGATACAACACATCACCATAGTTACATAGCTCTTTGGCCAGTTGCATCACAAACGAGCTCTTGCCGCTCGCACTTGCGCCACTTATAAACCACAGCTCGTTAATTGCTGGTTTTCCGAATGGAATGCTCCATTTCTCGCCCCATGGCATTACTTCGTATTTCTTCTTACTGATCTCCTTAGGACTATATGCTCTCATCGTCTTATTTCGCATTCTTTAGTTTCTCTATCTCTGTGAACACTCTTCTCAATCCTCCTTCACATTTCCTTGCTATTGCAGCTGCATCAATATCAGCATCAACATTCACCTTTGCTACAAGGGTGGCTTGGCTAATCAAGAATCTCAGTCGCTGCTTCTCGTCATCTGGAGTAACCTTCGAAAACTTGCCACCATAGCGTGAAAACATTTCTGCATAGCCAACTTTTCTGTACTCTGTACCAAGTTCTATCTTCTTCTGCAAGCCATCAGCACCCATCATGTACCAGCCACAGCAATGCTCGGTTGCATTCCATAGAGCCTTCAGTTCCAGGAAAGCATCATATTTCAAGTCACCTGCTTCATCCAACACAACCAATGGCTTGTCTATTGAACGAAGGTAATACACCAAGTCCTCATACACCTCATGGTAAGTTCCTTTGCTCGCTGCACCAAACTCCTTGGCTATCTTTCTTATCAGTCTGCTCTTGGTCTTAACCTGTGAACAGTCAATATACACACAGTTCACGTGGTTCTGCACATACCATTTAGCAGTAAAAGTCTTGCCTATATTAGGTAAATCACACAATATTGCACTCAAACCATTCTGCTGGCAAAACTCCAACTGAGTACTCACATACTTAAAAGTCTCTGTCTTGGCTATCTTCCAAGGCTCCTCATCTCTAAGGTTCACATTTAGCTTGCGAGCTATCGACCACCAGTTTGCATCGCTTAGAGCCTTGTCTGTCTGCCCATTCTTCAACATTGAATACACACTGCCACTTATACCCAAAGCCTGAGCATGTTTTGCATCACTTGGAAATCTCTCGCGGTCACCATTGATAGCAACCAAGATCTTTGTCTTCTGTTCTGTAGTAATCATAATCTTAAATTTTAAATTAATACGATGTTCTATTGTCCTTCGAAAGGGATTCGAACCCAATATCTCTTTTCAGCATTCTAACCATTGAACTACGAAGGAGGCCGTCTCTCCGGCTGTCTTTGGGAACTAAAAATCTTCAAGTGCCTTTGCACTGTAATCTTCTACATCATCCACACATGGGCGTCCTTCTTCCATCATGCTGTAGCGTTCATCCTCATTCAATGCTGTAGCGTCATCTTCCACAACTGAGTATTCATCCACCACATTCGATGCATCATCATCCTTTTTCTCCATCAGCATCACCCTTGGCAGTTCATTAGCCTTTATATAAGCATTAAAGTGGCTGATCTTCTTCTGTTGCTCCACAAACACCCTCTCGTCCTCATCAGTTTGCTCTGCAGCTGCAGTATTAAACGTGCCTATCTTCTCGAGCTTATCTATTGGCTGATCATTCTGCCATATCCAAACATCAGTCACACTTCCATCCTCAGCAGTCAGGCAATAAGCGTCAACATTCCAATTGTTAGGAGCAAGCTTCTCTATAACCTCTGTCTTGCTTAGCCACCAGTCTTCACCCATCACCCTGCAGTAACTGTTTCTTCTTATCGAAGTGCTCACCTTTTCACCAATATATCTTGCCCAAATCTCCTTGTCAATAGGCATCAGTGTTGGGTTCATGTTCTCAACAAGCACATCCCAGCGAGTCATTCCTGTATATTTCTTCTGGTTAGGGTGCAGCGAGTGATTAAACTCCCAGATATCCCTTATATCATCAGCTATCAATTCATCCCAGCTGTAGTATTGTTTCTCAACATAGTTGTCATTGGCTGCATCAAACACCTTCTTGCTTTCAGTCTGATATTGTCTGCTCTTGGCATAGAATCTACCAATACCCAAGTGGTTCTTATGCTCTATACTCACCTTCTTGGCACGGTTCATTGGCTCTGCATATTTCTCCTGAGAGTTCATTGGAGCACAGAATCTCACGAATGGGAAAACAACGCCAGCCTTCAAGAAACTATCCTTCCATTGACTCATCAAGTGATTCTCTACCTCAACCTGAGCAGGGCAACACCAACCATTGCGCTCTATCATGAGAAACATCGAGCGAAAACAATCTATCACCAAGTCTGTAGTCTTCATTCTGTTATAAGCATAACCCACTACACACTGACTCGTTACGTCATAAGCATAGTAAGCCTTAGGTCTGATCTTACTGTCCTTCAGCTTTCTTGGCAAATCACGGTCATCAAACGAAATCTTAGAGAACGAGAACTCCGGAGCATGTCTATGCACATGAGGCGCCTGCTCATGGTAGAACTTAGTCCAACTATCTTGAGCCTTCTCAATCAGCAATCTGTTCTTTGGCTTGTTCAGGTAATTGCTTATAGTACTCTCACTCAAGGTTATTGGCTCACCATCCTTTATATAATCATCAGGATTCATCAGCTCACCTGTCTCAAGGTCACACACCTCAAGCTCACCTGCAACAAACTGCTCATAGCAATCATGCACAGTACTGTTGAAAGGCTTGTTGTCCATGGCTGCTATCGACAGAATAGCCCTTTCCATCTTTCTGTTCACCTTTCTTGCACTCTGGTTGCCAAACTTACCACTTATAAGAGCCTCATAACCACCCTTACGATAGTCATTCACCTTTCTTCTGAATCTCATGGTCGTGGTAGGCAAGGTATGATGATACAAATCCCTCAAACCCTCAATCACAGCAGTCATGTCATCCCAGTTATATTTACCACCAAACAAACGTTGAGCAGTCTTGGCACGATCATACAACTTAATGCAAGTATTCAGCACCTCAGCATTAGTTATATATTCAAGAGCCTTGTCTGAGCGCAGCGCAACACCACATCTCTCCTTAGATAAAAAGAACTTTCTCGCCTCAATGTCCGACTCATAGTTCTTCTCTATCCATGCCCTTATTCTTGTTCTGTTACCCTCAGGATACATCTCCATTATCTTAGTCTTATACTTGTCTGGCAAGCTGTCTAAGGCAATCAGTGCATAATTGCCTCTGCCGTGAGCCTTCCTCACAACATCCACACGACCACGCTGCACCATCTTGTCATAGCTCGAGCAACTCATACCGCCACTCAGCAGCTCCTGTCGTGTCACACAAAGCACATTTCCGTAATATTCCATTTTAGTTCCCTTTCGAATATTCAGTCCATGTTAATCAATTCTTCCACGCTCCTGCATCCAAAGCCTCTCTGGCATCGTCAACATCACCTCACCGCCATTCTCCATAGCCATCTTTCTTATTCTGGCTGCACGATCAGTATTGCCATGCTTTTCATCAAAGTCAAGAGCATAGCGCACCAGGCGTTCACTACATCTGAAAGCCTTGGCAATCTTACATTTCACCTCACCAGTCACACTAATTCTTTTAGTCACATTTTCCATATCTTTTCTTTTTTCATTCTTTTCATACTTCCTGCGTATATCATCCACGCTCTGGGCGTCCTCCATCCTTCACACTCTGGGCGTTCGCCTTCTACGCTGTAGCGTTCATTCTTCCTCCTCCAGTGGACGCGCATCCTTAACTATCAACAACACAGCTGCCACAGACACCAGCCACACCAGCCGTTTCCACATATCACATTCCTCAATGCTTAAACCATCCACCAACAGCACAGCCAGCAACACTATTCCCAGCCTATGCCGCAGTTTCAATCCAAGAAACCACCTTAGCTCCTTACCCCAAACAACATCCACACCGCGACCAATACTCTCAGCCACATTGTGCATCATCGTCTTGAAAATCTTACCACTTTTCATATTCTTTATTATTAAATTTTGTTGCTTTTTCGGGTCTTTTTTGTATATTTGTCCCGTTGTTCAAATTGGAAATCGTTGCAAATATAAACAAGAAAACTCGCCTATGCAAGAAAATAAGCAAGAAAAATCACCTATTAAGCAAAATATTTTGCATTTTTTGGAGTCAGAGGGGGTAACACCTTATGAATTTTATAAAAAATCAGGTGTTACCAGAGGTATATTAGCGCAAAATAATGGTATAAGCGAAGATAATATAGCAAGATTTCTCGCTTACGCTCCAAAGGTCAATCCAGAATGGCTACTCACAGGAAAAGGAGAAATGATTCGTCATGATGTTAATATAGAAGTAGAACATACTATGCAATCTGCAGATGTAAACACTGGCATTCCGCTCATTCCTCTTTCTGCCATGGCTGGATACCTCACAGAAGATTGCTCTGTAATGGGGTATGAATGTGAAAGATATATAGTTCCTGCTTTTCAAGGAGCAGACTTTATGATAACCATTAAAGGCACGTCCATGTTTCCTTCATTTCTCTCTGGAGATATTGTAGCTTGCAAAAAAGTCGTGTTAGACAACTTGTTTTTCCAATGGGGACAAGTTTATGTCCTCGATACAGATCAGGGAGCAATTGTTAAGCGCATTCAACAATCGGATAATAAAGATAATATAAAAGTTGTTTCTGATAATCCACAGTATGCTCCTTTCGAATTGCCTATAACAGCACTTCATTCTGTTGCAATAGTAATAGGTGTTATTCGTCTTATATGATATAAACAAGAAATCTCATATAAAAGAATTTTTTTCTTATTTTTTTATTATAGCGTCCACAAAAGTGGGCGCTTTTATTTTTTATCATATTAAAATATCATTCTAAGAACATTCGAAATGACCAATTAATCACCGAAAAACGAAAAGTTAGGGGAAACACAAACGAAAAGCAATTTTATTAGCAAAAACCAAAAGTACTGTAGAAATTGAAAATTATTCCACAGTACTTGTATAATGGGTGCTATTGAGAGGTTACTTTAACAAACCGAGTTCTTTTGCTCTATCAATGTTTAACCAATACAACCTACCTAGATTAGAATCACGTACAGCAAGTCCATCCACAAAAAAAGATGTACGTCCACTTGTAAACTGAGCAACTTGTCTGCCATCGCATCTTATACCGAGTGGACATATTTGCAATGAATGAGTAGCCTCCGAATCTGTATCGAAAGCTTTCAATCTCAATTCACCTCCACAATATGTCCCTCCAGGAGAGTTTCTTAATAATTCAATGAAATAATCAGCCTCATCACGATACGCCATTTGCAAAATCGGGTCTTCATTAGGGGTGATTTGCGTAGATTTATGAACATAAGTTACGGTTCCTCCACTACTTCCACCACTAGCGTTACCCTTGGTTACTGTTATTGTGCTGCCACTTTTGCTGATATCAGTGATAACATTACCGCTACCTGTAACATTCACTGTGTTGACAAATCCTGATAGACTTGGTACACTTGGATATGCAGGAAGACTGACAGTATTACCGCTAACATTATACGATGTTGAGCCTACCTTAACAGTTGATACGTAACCGTGCGTGTGGCTCTCTGCAGCGTAAGAACCTTTGGGTTGGAAATTTGCTCCAACCCAGGTTTTAATCTTATTCCATAGGGTTTGAAGCCCTGCTGAATCTAAAAATGTGCTCATATATTTAATGATTAGAACTAAGACAATGCGTCAATAACAGTTGTAGGAATTGCACCAACATCTTCATTTGTTAACAATGTTACCGCACTTGCAGCTGGAGACGGAAAATAAATCAATTTTGGTCCTACACCAGATTTCAGTAATGTGATTCCTCCATCACGATATTGTGTAATCG
>R26__coassemble_1241_pt1 | contig 13132 bp, 7 predicted proteins | sample R26__metabat2_low_PE_011 | metagenome-assembled genome bin R26 | reverse complement strand
ATCTACTGTTACATAAGTATAGGTGAAAGAACCATTGGCATTCTGCTCAATCTTCAGTCCATGACGACGTATACCTGTAAAGGCTGTTGAAGAAAGTCCCCAACGACGCATATCCCAATAGTAAAGACCTTCGTATGCAAGTTCAACCTTACGTTCATGACGAATAGCAGCAAACAGTTCTTCGCCAGAAAGATTCTGAAGTATAGGCAGATCGACACGTTCACGTACTTTGTTTACATATTCAAGTGCTGTAACATTGTCGCTTGCTCTATAACATGCCTCGGCATAGTTAAGATAAACTTCTGCCAATCGGAACGCAATAAAAGGTTGAGTACTTGCCTGAACAGCACTAAAATGGTGTGTTTCATCTACAAGTTTGCGTAGATAGTAACCAGTTGTTGTGCGTCCCTCGTTGGTAGCATCAACTTCCCATGTGCACCATCCGTCAGTTCCACCAACGAAAGGTTCTATGGTGCGGTCTTTCCATGTAGCACCATTATAGAGAATGGTAGCCTTAAAACGTGGTTCCAGCAGATCATAAGGAGGCGTGTCGGTAACTCCTGTTGTAGAATGCCATTTACTCCAATCAGGTTTCCCACCAGTAGCAAGTTCATATTCTTCAACCATTTCCTGGGTAGGGGTGCCGTAGCCTCCATACATACTATTTCCATCAATAAGTTTATCACCACCAGGTGCATAGTAGCCATCGAAACTGTGAGAAACATCATCGGTAGCACTATAGCTTACTTGGAATATATCTTCGCTGTTATCATTTTTGAATGCATCAGAATAATTAGTGGTGAGTTTATAACCCATCTTAAATATTTTCTCAGATGCCTCTTTCACTGCATCCCAGTTGTTGCAATAGAGCATGGCACGTGACATGAGTGCATATGCAGCTCCACTGGTTAAACGTCCTGTTGCTGAAGTGCTTGTCTGCAGGTTTTCGCCAGCGAATTTTAGATCTTTGTATATCATATCCCATCCTTCTTCCTCTGTGTTTAGAGGAATATTGGTTGAAATCTTAGTGAGATCCTTATCATAGAGTATGGCCTGGTGATAGCGTTTCATGAGCTCAAAGTAATACATTCCACGAAAGAACCTAAGTTCAGCTTCAAGTCGTATTTTTGTTTCTTCACCAAAAGTACTGCCTTCTAGTTTAGAAAGAGCTTCGTTGCATCGACGTATATCCTCATAGGTGCTACCCCAAACGCCCAGATATACATCGGTATAATTGGCGGTTATGACACTTCCACCATACGAAATCTCATTTGGGATATACATTTCTGCATTATAGGTCATGTTACCATATTTGAACTCGTCGGTGAGTCCCTCTGTAAGTCCGGCTGCACATTGGTAATCTCTGAAACTTCCCAAACGGGCAATGTCAGAATAGAAATAGTTTACAGCCATTTCTGCATTTGCAGCATCGCTCCATACCAGTTTTTCTGTTGCTTTGTCGGTAGGATCGATATCCAAAAAGGCATTGCATGAAGAAACTGTCATAGCTCCAGCCATAAGGCAGAATGCAAAATATCTAAATTTCATAGTTTTTTCTTTAAAGATTAGAATGTGATGTTTATACCACCCATATAGGTTCTCTGTTGTGGATAATAACCATTATTTACGCGAGGAGATTCTGGGTCTACACCTGCAGGCAGGTTGTCGATGGTGAAGAGATTTGAACCTTCAACATAGATTCGTATTTTTTGAAGACCTATTCTATGTATCCATTTTGTAGGCAGAGTGTAACCTAACTGGCATGTTTTCAAACGTACATAGTCGCCTTTCATCATCCAGAATGTTGATGCCAGACCGTTGTCGCCACCATGGCTCATGTTGCCGAGTGTTAGTCGTGGATATGTGCCATTTGGATTGTCAATGCTATAGCTGTTTTGTACCAACCATAGAGGAGAGTTTGCTCCTTCCTTAAAGGTTTGTGTCCATACGGTATTGTCATCGTATCCATTATAATATGTTCCTAATAGTGAAACGTCAAACTTGAAACCACCTGTGAACTGTGCAAAGAAATCCAAACCATTCCAGCTAGCACTGAGGTTCAGACCCATTGTTATTTCAGGACGGTTGCTTCGGCCGATACGTGCCTTGTCTTGTTCGTCAATCTTACCATCTCCATTAAGATCTTTGTATTTGATGTCGCCAACGTTTGGACGAGTACCATACCAAGGAGAATTATCTATTTCTTCTTCTGAACGGAATAGTCCTTCTGCAATCCAAGCATTGTATGAATCAACACTTGTGCCCACTCTCTTACGCCATGCATTTGTGTTTGGAGAGTCTGGGTATCTGAGCCACTTGCTTGTGGCTTCTGTCATATTTATGCCAATACTGTAGTTGAATGGTTTGTTGGCCAACAAGAATTTGTTACGGTGTGTGATAGTCCACTCAAAGCCCTTTACTGCATAAGAGCTGTAGTTTTGATATGTTGTGTAGTAACCACCCATAGAAGGAGCCATATTACCACCCATTGCAGCAAGAAGATCATAGTTGTAATTGTAGAAATAATCGAATTCAACACTCAGCAAACCATTCCAAAGTGTTGCATCAAAACCAATGTTTTGTGAACGCGTTTTCGACCAAGTGAGGTCTTGGTTAGGTACTGCACTTGTGTATAGCGATTTAACGGCAGAGCCATTGATAATTCTGTTTGCTCCAAAAGAATATGTACTTAGGAAAGAGTAGGCAGGAACGCCATCATTTCCCGACATACCAACTGAAGCACGTACTTTAAGGTCGCTTAACCATTTATTTGCACTTTCCATGAATTTCATCTGAGAGATGCGCCATGCCAGGGAAACAGATGGGAAGAATCCCCAGCGTTTATCTGACTTGTTACCATTGAAGTTATAAGAACCGTCATAACGTCCGCTAAACTCTGCAAGGTAAGTGTTATTATAGTCGTATTTAAGACGGAACACATATCCTGCTGTTCTTGTGTGGCCACTATAACCTGATACTGGTGAAGAACTTGTTATGGCATTACCATAACTTAATTCTGCCAGTTGGGCAAATGGAATATTCTGCACGTAGGCAGCCATATTTGAACATTTCCAGTCGCGTGCCTCTACAAGCATTAAGGCATTAACATTGTGTTTGCCAAAAGAGTTTGCATATTCAGCACTTAGCTGGCCTACCATCTGTTCGGTGGTGTATTGTCCTTGACCTAAATGTACCTGAGTTGTTATAGAGCTACGTGGGTCATCTTGTAGAACATAGTTTCCGAAGTTGTCGGAGGACGTTGACATTGTGTAGGTTTGATATGGGGTTGCTACATTTTTGTTCATTGATGACATATAGTCATATGAGCCTGTAGCCTTTAATGTAAGTCCCTTGAGCCATGGCGCTGCATATTCAATGCTGAGATTAGACTCAAGCTCTGTGCTACGGGTTGACTGTATGCCTGATTCGTATATAGCTGCTAGTGGACTATATGAAACCGCTGCATTATTTGGCAATGTGCCTGTATAAAGACCATTCATTTTTTCTGGCAGATATGGATGCATCATTATTGCTTGGTGCCCAATAGATAACCATCCTACTTCGCCAGAGCTTTCACTACCGTCGTCTGAACCGCCAGATGCGTAACCTGGTGTGTTTCTTCTTCCTATATTTCCAAGGGCACCGAAAGTAACTTTTACATCTTTGCCAACCTTGCTATCAAGGTTTACACGCATGTTGTAACGTCTATAATCGAAATTGTCTATATTACCTTTCTGTTTCATATAACCTCCAGAAAGGAAGTAGTGAGTTGCATCGGTACCGCCTTGCAATGTAACATTATGCTTCATATTGGTACCTGTTCCGAAAACTTTATCAATGTAATTTACGTTATCCCAGCCATCAGAAGGATCGCCATTGAGCATTGCTTCAACATTCTCGCGAGTGAATACGGGAGTATAATCCTCGCGTGACGTGATGGTTGTGCCAGTGAGCTTATCCATAAGGTCTGCCATGTTATAGTAATCGGCATACTCGGCTGCATTCATGAATTTTGGGAAGTTGGCATTTACAGAAATACCAAACTGACCATCATAGCTTACCTGAGTCTTACCTTGTTTACCTTTCTTAGTGGTTATAATAACAACACCTCCGGCAGCATTCAAACCATATACGGCTGCTGCTGCACCATCTTTCAATACAGACACGCTTTCTACATCGTAGGGATCAACATCATTAATAGAACGTGGCATGCCGTCAACAATATACAATGGAGTATAGTATGAACCACGAACACGTAGCGAGGCTTGATCGTTGCCTGGTTCTCCTGACGATTGGATAGAAGAAATTCCTGGTAGCTTACCAGCAAGTAAACTTGAGATGTTTGTAGAAGGACCTTGAAGTAGCTCGTCGCCCTTCATTGCTGAAACCGCGCCAGTAAGCGATTGCTTGCGAGCAGTACCGTAACCTACTACAACCACATCATTGAGTGTTGATTCATCGTCACTCATCTGTACGTTGATGTTCTTGCGATTACCAACTTTAATTCGTTGAGTTTTCATACCGATATATGAAAAAACCAAGATGTCTTTGGCATTAGCCTTGACATTGTAGTTTCCGTTTACATCGGTGATCGCACCTTCTTTGTCGTTTCCGCTTACCTGAATGCTAACGCCTGGCAAGCTTTCGCCTAAAGCATCTGTTACCTTACCCTTTATCATTTCCTGTGCTTGCATAGATTGCATGAAGCAGAATAATGATAACAGGCACAACAGAAGAGCTTTGGCAAATGTTGAGTTTCTACTGTTGGTTTTGATTTTCATCATGATATACATTATTAATGAATATATTTTGTTAGTTAATTTTTTGTGTTTCTATGATGAGTATTGTGTTGATTTTCTGCTGGCAAATATATAAATATAATTTGTTACTTCCAAAAATATTTCGAAAAAACTTTGGTACTTATTAAAATATTTGCTAAATTGCGCTCGATTTAGAAAAAATAATTAATTAACCTATAGTTACACCTTATTAATATGCTGAACAGACGTAACTTTCTGAAAGAATTCATGGCGCTTGGAGCAGCAAGCTTTGCAGCACCGTTTTTAACTAAGGGCGAGATACTCGCCAACAACGTTCATTCTCAAATTGATTCCAACACAAATGGTGGTCTTATTGTTCCACGTAACAATGGATTAAAGATTACAGGTACATTCCTTGATGAGATTTCTCACGATATTCCTCATCAGAACTGGGGTGAAAAAGAATGGGATCAGGACTTTCGTTATATGAAATCCATAGGAATTGATACTGTTATTGTTATTCGTTCTGGTTATCGTAAGTTTCTAACCTATCCTTCACCTTATTTGTTGAAGAAAGGCTGTTATATGCCATCGGTTGATCTTATCGACATGTACCTTCGATTGTCTGACAAGTATGGTATGAAGTTTTATTTTGGCCTTTATGATTCTGGTGTTTACTGGGATACAGGCGATATGTCTCATGAGATAGAAGATAACAAATATGTTATTGATGAGGTATGGAAACGCTATGGCCATCATAAGAGTTTTGGAGGATGGTATATCAGTACCGAGATTTCACGTCAAACAAGAGGTGCTATTAATGCTTTTCATTCTATGGGTAAGCAGTGTAAGGATGTGTCTGGTGGCTTACCTGTTTTTATTTCACCATGGATAGATGGTAAGAAGGCTGTTTCTGACCCTTCAACACTGACTAAGGAGCAGGCTGTTAGTGTAGAACAGCACGAACGTGAGTGGAATGAAATCTTTGATGGTATTCATGATGTTGTTGATGCTTGTGCTTTCCAGGATGGACATATTGATTATGATGAACTTGATGCTTTCTTCTCTGTAAACAAGAAGTTGGCTGATAAGTATGGTATGCAATGTTGGACAAATGCAGAAACATTTGATCGTGATATGCCTATACGTTTTCTTCCTATCAAGTTTGATAAGTTGCGCTTGAAGCTTGAAGCAGCCAAGCGTTGTCATTACGATAAGGCCATAACATTTGAGTTTTCTCATTTCATGAGTCCTCAGTCGTCATACATACAGGCTCATCATCTGTATGATCGTTATAAGGAGTATTTCAACATGTAATGGCTATTCCCGTAATAATCTTATATTATGATTCGATTAGGTTATGTTTTTTTTCTTGCTATAGTGGCTGCTCTTGGTGGTTTGCTATTTGGCTACGATACTGCTGTTATATCTGGTACAATAGATCAAGTTGTTTCGCAATTTAATCTGGATGTAATTCAGCAAGGTTGGTATGTTGGTTGTGCACTTGTTGGTTCTATATGTGGCGTATCAGTTGCTGGTGTTATGAGCGACAAATTAGGACGAAAACCCACTATGTTTATCTCAGCAGTTCTTTTTACTGTTTCTGCAGCGGGATGTGCTATATCCTCTGATTTTCAGTGGCTTGTAGTGTATCGTGTTGTTGGTGGAATTGGTATTGGAATTGTTTCTATTGTAGCTCCTGTTTATATTTCAGAAATAGCAATTACGCGTTATCGTGGTCAGATGGTATCGCTCTATCAGTTGGCGGTTACAGTTGGTTTTCTTGCTGCTTATTTTGTCAATTATTTATTGTTAAGTCATTCTGTTTCTACTGCAGAATCAACAGGATGGATGAATCTTGTTTTTGTGAAAGAGGTTTGGAGAGGAATGTTAGGGATGGAGTGTATTCCTGCCATACTCTTTTTGCTTATAATCTTCTTTATACCAGAAAGTCCTCGATGGCTTATTGTGCAACAAGAACAAGATAGGGCATCTAAGGTATATTCTAGGATATATCTTTGTTCATCTGATATTGAAAATCAGATTGCCGACACTCTTTCTACTATATCTTCGGAAGTGAAAACAAGTTGGCGTGCACTTCTCCGTCCTGGTATTGTAAAGGCAGTTATCATAGGTGTGTGTATAGCTATGTTAGGACAGTTCATGGGCGTCAATGCTGTTCTTTACTATGGTCCTTCAATATTTAAAGATGCTGGCTTTGACAATCCCTTATTCTGTCAGGTTCTTGTAGGTATTGTAAATATGGTAACAACAGTTATTGCCATGTTTATTATTGATAGGGTAGGTAGAAAGAAACTTATCTATTATGGCGTGTCAGGTATGGTGATTTGTCTTATTCTTATAGCTGTTTATTTTGCTTTTGTTGACCAATGGGCGCTATCTGTTTATTTCATGCTCACCTTCTTCCTTCTTTATGTATTCTGCTGTGCTATTTCTATCAGCGCTATAGTGTTTGTGTTACTTTCAGAGATGTATCCTAATAGTGTACGTGGACTTGCCATGTCAATAGCTGGTTTCTCACTTTGGGTAGGGACATATCTTATAGGTCAACTTACACCATGGATGTTACAGAACTTGTCTCCATCTGGCACATTCTTGCTTTTTGCTGTGATGTGTATACCATATATGCTTATAATGTGGCGTTTAGTACCAGAAACGGCAGGTATGTCGTTAGAGGATATAGAACGTTTTTGGAATAAAAATGAATCAAAATGAAAAGAATTAATATACTATTTTTCTTACTTCTTTCGTTATATTCTTGTGTAGAGGCGGAAACGACAATAGAAAAGCACAAGACTGCTGTGATGTGGGTTGATGGCGAGGCTAATTTTAAGCGTTTCAGCAATCTCGACAGCATAGATTTTTATCTTGAAAAATGTAAGAGTCTTGGTTTCACAGATATTGTAGTTGATGTACGTCCTATTACAGGAGAAGTGTTTTTTAAAACGGACAAGGCTCCAATGATGAAAAGTTGGATGGGCTTTGAACGTAGCGATTTTGACTATTTAGGTCGTTTTATTCAAACGGGACATCGTTTGGGACTAAAGGTGAGAGCATCGATGAATTGTTTCTGTGCTGCTCATAACACTTATGAGAAGGGACTGCTATATTCTGGACATGCTGATTGGTCAACAATGGTGTATACTCACAAAGGAATAGTGCCGATTACTGAGGTTAAGGAAACCTACGATGGAATGGTTGATCCTATGAACGAGGATTATCGAAAACATATAACAGGTGTACTTGCTGATTTGGTAAAATCATATCCGTCTCTTGATGGTGTAGTTCTCGATCGTGTTCGTTATGAAGGTATAGCAACAGATTTCTCGAATAGTTCTCGAAAGCTTTTCGAAGAATTTATTGGTAAGAAACTTAAGAACTTTCCAGAGGATATCTTCCGTTGGCAGAAAGGTTCTGATGGCAATTATCATGTGCAACGTGGGCCGTGGTTTAAACAATGGATTTATTGGCGTGCAAAGAATATTCATGATGTCATGGTTGAGTTGCGCCAAACGGTAAAGGATATAAATCCTAATGTTGAGTTTGGTACTTACACTGGAGCTTGGTATCCTTCGTATTATGAGGTGGGAGTGAATTTTGCAAGTAAGTCCTATGATCCTTCAAAGGATTACGACTGGGCTTTGCCTGAATATAAGAATACTGGTTATATGGAACTGCTTGATTTCTATACAACTGGTAATTACTATTCAGACGTAACGATAGAAGAATACAATCGTAGCCAGCACCTTGTGTGGAATGAAACGGATTCAGAAGCACAGAGTGGTATATGGTATTGTGTAGAAGGTTCAAACAAGAATCTGCGTAAAATTCTCGGTGGCCATCCTTTTTATGGGGGATTACTGGTGAGTCAGATGTATGATGAGCCAGAAAAACTAAGTCGCGAGATTGAGATGAATCTGCGTGAAAGCGATGGAGTAATGCTTTTTGATATAGTGCATCTCATAACTCATCCTCAACTTTGGAGTGAAGTAGAAAAGGGAATGAGAGCAGGAGGCATGCTGAAATAGAAAGAAATATATATATATATTGCAGAAATGAATAATATTTTCAACAACGACAAGGACAGTAAGAATGTGGCTCTTAAGAGTCGTATTGTTAATTACTTTATTATGAACGGAAACTCCACAAATAATGATCTTGCCAAGGAGTTGGGATTAAGTGTGCCTACTGTTGCCAAGATTATTGGAGAGATGTGTGAGGACGGTTTCATTGATGAATATGGAAAACTGGAAACTGATGAAGGAAGAAAGCCTAATCTGTATGGATTGAATCCAAATTCGGGATATTTCGTTGGGGTTGATATGGTGCCCGATGAGGTAAATATAGGATTGATGAATTTCCGTGGCGATCTCATCGACCTCGACACCATTGCCTATCATCAGCAAAACACAATGGAGTCGTTGGATGAACTCTGCAATGATGTCGTGTCATTTATTGACAAGTCAAAGATTAATAAAAGTAAGATTCTCAATGTAAACTTTAATATATCTGGTAGAGTAAATCCAGATACAGGATATAGCTATAGTATATTTAATTTTTCGGAAACATCTCTCTGTTCACTAATAAGTGAAAAGATAGGTTATCCTGTTAACATAGAGAACGATACGCGTGCCATGACCTATGGAGAGTATATGGCAGGATGCGTAAAGGGCGAAAGCAATATACTCTTCGTTAATCTTAGTTGGGGTTTAGGTATGGGTATCATTATTAATGGTAATCTATATAAGGGTTGTTCTGGCTTTGCTGGTGAAATAGGCCATATTCACATGTTCGACAATGATATACTCTGTCATTGTGGAAAAAAAGGTTGTCTTGAAACAGAAGCGTCAGGTAGAGCCTTCCATAGAATGGTGAATGAACGAATTGCAAAAGGCGAAACATCCATCCTTGCTCCTCATGAAATAGGTGAAATTCCTTTAAGTGAAATCATCTCTGCTACCAATCGAGAAGATCCTTTGTGCATTGATGTTGTAGAGGGTATTGGTCGTCGCTTGGGTGAGGCACTTGCAGGTATGATAAATATCTTTAACCCTGAATTGGTTATCATAGGAGGTACATTATCAGTCACAGGCGATTATCTGCTTCATTCTATCCGTTCTTCTGTGATGAAGTTCTCACTTGGATTGGTAAACAAAGACACTAATTTCCTTATTTCTAAGCTTGGAGAGCGAGCAGGAGTTATTGGCGCATGTATGCTTGCCAGAAATGCAAGCCTTAAGATTTGCTGAGTTTGAAAGTATAGATTGTTGCCAGTCTACTGGCTGGAAACAACCAGAGCATATTTATATTGTTCGGTATTTGTCAAGTGTTTCACTGGACAAATACCGAAAAAAACTTAAGTTAAACAGGGCATATAGTAAACATATATGCTTGTTGATAGCTTTTCGTGTGCTGCCTGCGGGGTAGGTTGTAGCCTATTTGTATATAGGTGCGGTATATTAATTTTTTGTTGTCATTTCTCCGGCAATGGATTGTGACATTTTTTCGCGTATGATTTGTGGATCATCATATCGGCCTTGTAGATACATTAGTTTGGTTACAGCAGCTTCTACAGTACAATCAAGACCGCTGATAACACCAGCATCCTTGAGGTGGTAACCTGTATCGTATCGAGCCATTTCAACGGTACCCTTTAGACATTGGCTTATGTTCACAATTATGATGCCTCGTTGTGCGGCTTCTTTAAGCAGTTTTTTTATCCATGTCTTCTGAGGAGCGTTACCGCTACCAAAACTACGCATGATGATTCCTTTTAGCTCCGGTGCGTCAAGCACGTGGCGTACAACGTTTTCTTGTATTCCTGGGAAGAGTGAGAAAACGATAACATTAGGATTCATATTGGTATGTGGAATCATAGTTCGAGTGTAGTCGGGTTTTAAAATGTGATGACGATGGAATGTCATGTTTACGCCGACATCACAAAGATGAGGATAGTTGAACGATTCAAAAGCGTTAAAACCATCTGCATTTTGCTTAATAGAGCGATTACCGCGTATAAGTCGTCCGTTGAAATATATACACACCTCTGGTACAATAGGGTAGCCCTTACTATCACGCATAGATGCTAATTCTATACTTGTTAGAAGGTTTTCTTTTCCGTCGGTTCTTAGTTGTCCTATAGGCAGTTGACTACCTGTGAGCACTACTGGCTTTGTGAGATTTTCAAGCATAAAACTGAGTGCGGAAGCTGTATATGCCATAGTGTCGGTGCCGTGTAGGATTATGAATCCATCGTATTCTTCATATCTTGTGCTGATTATTGTTACGAGTTCTGCCCAAAGCTGTGGGGTCATATCGCTTGAATCAATCGGTGGATTGAATTGGTATGTATCAATATCAGATTTTATATACTTGAATTCAGGCACGTTGGCTACCACATTGTTAAAATCAAGTGGTTCCAAAGCTCCAGTAAGTGGATTCTTTCCCATACCGATGGTTCCACCAGTATAGATGAGTAATACTTTGTTAGTTTTCTTCATGCTTCTCGTAACGTTATCGTTTGCGTAATTTTCTGTGCAAATATACTTTAAAATTCCCGAATTTACAAAAAAATACTGTATATTTGCGGGACGAACAAGTCAAATTAATATTTTATACAAAGAAATATGAAACAGTTTATGGATGAAAATTTCCTGCTCGAAACAGATACCGCTCAGGAACTTTTTCACAATCATGCGGCAAAAATGCCTATCATAGATTATCATTGCCATTTAGTACCACAGATGGTTGCTGAGGATCACAAGTTCCGCAGTATCACAGAATTATGGTTGGGTGGCGATCACTATAAATGGCGTGCTATGCGCACAAATGGTGTAGCAGAGAAATATTGTACAGGAAAGGATACCAGCGACTGGGAGAAGTTTGAGAAATGGGCAGAAACAATGCCTTACACCTTCCGTAATCCATTGTATCACTGGAGTCATCTTGAACTGAAGACAGCTTTTGGTATTGATAAGCAGCTTTCGCCAAAGACAGCTCGTGAGATTTATGATATATGTAACGAGAAACTGCAACAGCCAGAATTTTCTGCTCGTGGTTTGATGCGTCATTATCATGTAGAATGTGTGTGCACTACTGATGATCCTATTGATGATTTGCGTTATCATAAACAAACCGCCGAAAGTGGTTTTGAGATAAAAATGTTGCCAGCATGGCGTCCTGACAAGGCTATGAATATAGAAAAGCCTGGTTTTGCTGAGTATGTGCAGAAACTTGCAGAAGTATCAGGTGTAGAAATAAATAGTTATAAGACAATGCTTGACGCATTACAGAAGCGTCACGACTATTTCGCAGAAAATGGATGTAAACTATCTGATCACGGATTGGAGCATTTTTATGACGAGGAATATACTGATTCTCAGATAGAAACCATCTTTGGTAAGGCTCTTCGTGGAATGCAACTTTCTGTTATCGAGGTTCATCAGTATAAACATGCTTTCTTAAAAGCTTGTGGTGAGATGGATTATGATGCAGATTGGACGCAACAATATCATTATGGAACAATTCGTGACAACAACACGGTAATGTTTAATAAGGTTGGTGCTGATACAGGTTTCGATTCTATAGGTGAATTTAATACTGCACTTGCCCTGAGTCATTTCCTTAATGAACTTAATAATGAAGGCAAGCTGACACGTACCATTCTCTATACCCTTAATCCATGTGCCAACGAGATGATTGCAACAATGTTGGGTAATTTCCAAGATGGTATCACCCCAGGAAAGATACAGTTTGGCTCAGGTTGGTGGTTTAATGATCAACTTGATGGTATGACACGTCAGATGAACGCCCTTTCTGTTCTTGGTTTGTTGAGTCGCTTTGTAGGTATGCTTACCGATAGTCGTTCGTTCCTGAGCTATCCTCGTCATGAGTACTTTAGAAGATTGCTTTGTAATCTTTTGGGTAATGATGTTGAGAAGGGGCTTTTGCCTAATGATAAGGAAATCCTGACTCGCATGGTAGAGGATATCTCTTATAATAATGCACGAAACTATTTCAAGTTCTATTAGACTATAATCAGTATTTAGATAGCCATATAGCAGTAATAAAGAGATTGTTATATGGCTTTATTTTTTGCCAACTTTGTTTGTTTATTATATAAAATAAGTTAGAAGTAGATAGAAGACATTTTGCTTTATTGTTACTATACTATAGCCATACTACAACAAGGTAGTAACAAGGTTTTAAGTCCGATTGAACACCGTTTGAAGTTCGTTTGTTGTCCGTTCAAATAACGGACAACAAACGAACAACAAACGGACAACAAACGGACAACAGTCGGAGTAACAGTATGGTTATAGTATGGTAATAGTATAGCTATAGTATAGTAA
>R26__coassemble_1229_pt1 | contig 13212 bp, 12 predicted proteins | sample R26__metabat2_low_PE_011 | metagenome-assembled genome bin R26 | reverse complement strand
TTTTTCTCATCGTCCGAGCAGTCGGACAGAGTTTCTGTTTATGCGTGTGCAGCAACTCCCCCTCCCCTCGGAGGGGGCTGGGGGGAGGTTTCAAACATCAAACAACACTTCACCCAGTGTGGGATGAATATGTATTATATTATGTATATCTGCAAGGGTGGCATTGAAATTCATCAAAGCCGAAACTTCCTGAACAAGATCGGCAGCATGAGTTCCCATGATATGACAGCCAAGAATCTTGCCTTCAGAAGAATCGTCAACAAGAAGTTTCACAATGCCCTCTGTTTCGTTCATAGCAAGAGCCTTGCCGTTGGCACGATAATAGCCCTTTAGCGCTTTATAAGCAAGAGCAGAATCTTTGAGTTGCTGTTCTGTCTTGCCCACGCATCCCACTTCGGGATGAGTGAAAACGGCTGCAGGCATAATGTCAAAACGAATATTGTCGGCTATGCCAAGAATATGATTCACAACATGAATGCCTTGCATGGTTGCAGCGTGAGCCAACATCTGCTTGCCGTTACAATCGCCTATAGCAAACACGCCTTTCACATTTGTCTCGAAATGATCATCAACATGTATGCCTGAGCGCTCATCATATTCAATAGACGTGTTTTCAACTATTGCAACAGAAGGTTTCCGTCCGACAGCCATCAGCACAACATCAGCCTCTAAAGAATCTTCCTTGCCTTTACGCTCATAGACAACAGTCTTAGAAGAATCTGAATTATTTTTTACTGTTTTTACCGCCGATTGCATAAAAAACTCTACACCTTGTTTTTCCAAGTTCTTACGCAAGCGCTTGGCAATATCATCATCAACAGCAGGCAAACATTCTTTTAGGAACTCAACAACTGTTACCTTACTCCCAAAAGCGTTAAAGATACTTGCAAACTCCATACCTATAACACCTGCACCAACAATACATAGGCGTTCTGGCACACAAGTAACAGACAACAAACCCGACGAGTCTATGATAGCACCTTCGTCAATATCACAATGCGGAGGCATCTTCGATTCAGAACCTGTTGCAATTATAATATTGTCGGCCTCGTATTCTTCGCCAGAGAGTTCAGCCTTCACTATCTTATCGCTAACAAAAGAAGCACGCTCCTTTACAAGAGTTATTCCAGGCTGAGACAAAAGAGTGGTGATGCCATTACTCAAGGTTTCTATAACCTGATTCTTTCGGGCAACAACCTTTGAGAAATCAAACTTGAAATGCGCATCCTCAATACCAAAGTCCTCTGCCTGTGTCAAGGTTAGAAGAACCTCGGCATTACGGGCAAAAGACTTAGTAGGAATACAGCCTTCGTTAAGACAAGTACCCCCAACAGCTTTGCCTTCAAAGACAACCACTTGCAGGCCTTTCTTTGCCGCATATTCTGCGGCTCGGTAACCACCAGGTCCCGAGCCTATAATAATCAAATCAGCTTTCTGCATACTGTTTATACGTCAATACCGGATGCTTGGCTGCCAGCACATCATCAACACGCTTGATTGGGGTATTATGAGGAGCAGTCTTCACCAACTCTGGATTAGTGCGAGCCTCTTCAGCTATCTTATGCATAACCTCAATAAAGGCATCCAACGTTTCCTTACTCTCGTTCTCGGTAGGCTCAATCATCAAAGCCTCGTGGAACAACAGAGGGAAATAAATAGTAGGAGCATGATAACCGTAATCAAGCAGACGCTTAGCAACATCCATAGTTGTTACTCCCGTTGACTTATCCTTCAATCCGTTGAAAACAAACTCATGCTTGCACAATCCGTCAATAGGCAGTTCGTAATCGTCTTTCAGACATTCCTTGATATAGTTGGCATTCAAAGTTGCAAGCGGACCTACCTTTTTTATATTCTCACTTCCTAATGACAGAATATACGTGATAGCACGCAAGACAACTCCAAAATTACCAAAGAAAGAGCCTACAGAACCCAACGATTTTCCAAAATCGCCTGTCTCAACATAAAGATAATTTGTATCTTCATCAAGCACAACACGAGGAGTAGGCAAAAATGATTCCAAACCAGGACGAACACCTACAGGACCACTTCCTGGACCGCCGCCACCATGTGGTGTAGAGAATGTCTTATGCAGATTAACGTGCAGCACATCAAAGCCCATATCGCCAGGCCTACATTCGCCCAACAATGGGTTGAGGTTAGCACCATCATAATACATAAGTCCTCCACATTCGTGAACAAGACGGGCAATCTCAGGAATCTCCTTTTCAAACAATCCAAGAGTATTAGGATTGGTCATCATCATAGCTGCAACATCATCGCCCAGAAGAGGTTTCAGATCGTTCACATCAACCAATCCTTCTGGAGTTGACTTCACCTCAACAACTTCGAGACCACACACAGCAGCCGAAGCAGGATTGGTGCCATGAGCCGAATCAGGAATGATAACCTTTGTGCGCTTATCATCATGACGACTCTTGTGGTAAGCCCTGATAGTCATCAAACCAGTAAGCTCTCCATGAGCACCGGCACAAGGGTTTAAAGTAAACTCACTCATACCTGTTAATGCCGACAGCCAGAGCTGAAGATTGTAATAAACCTCGAGTGCGCCCTGGCAGGTTTCAGCAGGTTGCAAAGGGTGAAGATCGGCAAAAGCACGCAAGGCAGCCACTTCCTCATTAATAACAGGATTATATTTCATAGTGCACGAGCCCAACGGATAGAACCCGTTGTTCACACCAAAGTTATTTGCGCTATGATTAGTATAATGGCGCACAACAGTCATCTCGTCACATTCAGGAAGAGCCGCATCTTCTGCACGACGCAGATAATCAGGGATATCGGCTGTTGAAAAGCCCTCATATTCATTCTCAGAAAGAGAATAACCTATGCGTCCTTTATGCGAAAGCTCAAAAATCAGTTTCCCATATAACTTGTTGTTCATCGCTTGCCTCCTTTCTGTGTTTTAATAACATCCTGGATAGTTTCCAAAAGCTTGTCTATCTCAAAAATAGTTCGCTTTTCTGTAACAGCAAACATCAAGGTGTTGCTTCCCACCTTCACGCCAGCAAGAAACCCTTGGTCTATACATGCCTGTTGCAAGGCAGCCACATCACCATGATAATCAACGCAGAACTCATTAAAGAAAGGCTGATTATATGTTGGCGTGAAACGCCCCGTTTCAAGCAGTCGTTGCTGCAGATAATGAGCGCCGGCATAAGACTGTTCGGCAGCTTCCTTAAGACCTTGTTTGCCCATAAGCGACATATATATAGTAACAAACAGAGCCATAAGACTCTCGTTAGAACATATGTTTGATGTGGCTTTCTGCCTACGGATATGCTGTTCACGAGCCTGCAATGTAAGCACGAAAACCCGTTTTCCTTCAGTATCTTTAGTCATACCAACAATACGTCCGGGCATCTTTCGCATTAGCTTCTCGGTAACACACATATATCCAATAGAAGGTCCGCCGAAAGTCATAGGAATGCCCAACGACTGTCCATCGCCAACAGCTATATCAGCCCCCCACTCTTTCGGGGTTTTCAATATAGCCAAGTCGGCAGCTATACTGTTCATGATGAAAAGAGCTTTCTGGTCATGACAAGCGTCAGCAAAACCAGTATAGTCTTCTATTATACCATAGTAGTTAGGCGACTGCACAATAACTCCAGCCACATCGCCTTGCGAAAGCAACTTATGCAAGTCTTCACGGTCGGTAACGCCTTCTTTTTCCGAAATAGAAACTATGCGCACTCCATGATATTTGGCATAAGTCTCAACAACACGACGCACCTTTGGGTCAACAGTTTCACTAATAAGAACCTTTTCAGCTTTCTTATTATTGTTGTAAGCCATAAGCATAGCCTCGGCTGTAGCTGTTGCACCATCATACATCGACGCATTCGACACATCCATACCTGTGAGTTCGGTCATCATGCTCTGATATTCAAAGATATAATGCAGAGTGCCTTGCGATATTTCAGCCTGATAAGGGGTGTAGCTTGTCAGAAACTCAGAACGCTCTATAAGATTAGGTACAACAGAAGGCGTGTAATGGTCGTATATACCAGCTCCAGCAAAGCATACAAGCTGGTCGTTCATATTACCGAGAACATCGAACACCCTGCGTATTTCAAGTTCGCTCATAGAGTCGGGCAACTCGTAATCGCCCTTGAAACGCATGCTCTTTGGAATATCGGCATAAAGATCGTCAAGACTCTTCACGCCAATCTTCCTGAGCATCTCGGCTATCTCTTCCTCGGTATGGGGAAAATACTTATACATAGATTAAAAGGTTAAGGTGAATTCATCAAGATTTCTCCGTAAACGATGCATATGCAGCAGCATCCATCAAATCATCAAGTTCGCTCTTGTCATCGAGCTTCACCTTGATAATCCAGTTTTCGAATGCGTCTTTGTTCACAAGCTCTGGCTCGTCTTCAAGAGCCTCGTTCACCTCTACAACAGTACCACTGACAGGCGACATGAGGTCGCTGGCAGCCTTCACACTTTCTACAGCTCCAAACTCCTCGCCTGCTGATACTTCATCATCTACTTCAGGCATATCAACATACACCACATTACCCAACTCATGCTGAGCATAATCAGTAATGCCAATATAACCATACTCGCCTTCAACCTTTACATACTCGTGGCTCTCGCTATAATAGAGTCCTTCAATTACTTTTGCCATATTTTTCTCGTTATTAGTTATTGAAAATGTTTTCTATAAATGTACCCTCTCCCTTTGGAGAGGGCTGGGGAGAGGCTGCTTATTTCTTATAATGCTTATCGTAGAATTTCTTCTTCACGATAGTTCCAGGGAATGTTTTCTTTCTTATCTGCACTTCCACCTTATCGCCTAACTTCAAAGAAGATTCAACTAAGGCTACAGCACAACTCTTTTCAACAGAAAGCAAACGATATCCTGTGGTTACCTCGCCAACTTCCTTTCCGTCTTTAAGAACAGCATACCCGTGACGAGGAACTGCTTTGTCTTCGAGTTCTATTCCACGCAGACATTTCTCTACGCCTTCGGTCTTTTGCTTCAACAGAGCGTCTTTTCCTATAAACTCTGGCTTATCAAACTTCACAAACATGCTCAAGCCAGCCATTACAGGCGTAATATCTGCCGAGAGTTCATCACCATATAAAGGCAAGCCCACCTCAAAGCGCAAGGTGTCGCGACAGCCAAGTCCACAAGGTTTGCAACGACCAGAAGCCATAAGCTTGTCCCATTGGTCACGGATGAACTCGTGAGAACCGTATATTTCAAAGCCATCTTCACCAGTATATCCAGTACGGCTAACAATAACTGTTTCGCCAGCAACATCAATAGTCTTTACTGTATAGAAAGAGAGTTCCTTGCAAGGCAATCCAAGCACCTGTTCAACCACAGCCTCAGCCTCTGGACCTTGAACAGCCAGCTGTCCATAGTAGTCAGAGCAATGGTCTATAGCCACCTGAAAGCCTTCAGCATTGTGGCGCATCCATTCCACATCCTTGTCTATGTTAGCAGCATTAATAACTATGAAGAATTCGTTTTCGCCCATCTTGTAAACCAGCAGGTCGTCAACGGTTCCTCCATCGGGATAACACATCATACCATAGTATATCTTGCCTATTGACGCATCGGTAATATCGTTGGTAAAAATGTGATTAACGTATTTCTCAGCCTCATCGCCCGTAACATACACCTCGCCCATGTGCGACACATCAAACACGCCACAATGTTGGCGCACAGCATGATGCTCTTCCATGATAGACGTATATTGTATAGGCATATCGAAACCGCCAAAAGGCGATATCAAGGCTCCAAGAGCTTCGTGTTTGTCATATAGACAGGTTCTTTTGTTCATAGGTCAGTATTATTTTGAGTATATAAATTCAGGACTTTCATATTCTTTTGCTATCGCCTCAATTTTCTCTATATCCGAGGGCTCAAGCATGAATGTACTGTTGCAGATGCCTTTCCTCAAGCCAGTCTTTATCTCGTCTAACGAGAGAGAGGTATAGTCTTTCAGCAAGGCTACCCGTTGCCGCACGCTCTTAACTCCGTTTCGTGCCAGTTTTTCATGAGGTGGAGTAATAGCATGAAGCATGTTCTCCATATCTGTATCGTAGAGCAAGGTGCCATGAGCTATGGTTCTTCCTGGAAGATGATAGATGGCATTACCCGAAATCTTTCGTCCATCGAGCATGATGTCGTTGTGGTCGTTTTGCTTTGCCTGAAAGCCTAACTGCTGCAAGGCCTTGGCAAGCAAACTGAGATAATCAGAGAAAATCACATCAATATTGCCTTCGCGAGTGATAACGCTAAGCATCACATTCGACATATCGGCATACACACATCCGCCACCGCTCTTTCTTCGATAAGTTCTTATATTATGCTCTCTACAGTATTCAAGATTCACCTCGTTCTCCACCACCTGATTGCGGCCAAAGATAACCGTTGGCTCAACCTGCCACATGAAGAAAGCATCATCAATAGGCAAATAGCGAGCTACATATTCCTCCATAGCCAAATAGAATGACAGGAGTCGGGGTTGTTTTTCTGGTAAGTCGATATACACCATAATAGGTTAGTAGTAAACTATTGTTTTTTATGACTTTGATTGCAAATATACTAAATAAAAATGTTTCTGCAAAAAAACATTCAAGAAAAAAATGCCTGCTTGAACAATTATTCAAACAGGCATTTTTCTTATAGGCTTACTTCACGCTTCGGATAATAAAATCGGATGCTATTTCAGCTGCATGATACACGTTCTGAGAGAACCCATGATCATAGAAGTCGAGAATATGAAGTTCGCTGTTTGGCCATATTCCATGATAGCGCTCACCATAGGTATAAGGAACAACTCTGTCGGCTGTACCATGAACAATACATGCTGGTCCAGTGTATTTAGCTGCTGTCTCATATATTGGTAAAGAGAAAGCGGTACGGATGTAGTTGGCGCCAAGAACAAGATTGCCATAGAGTTTCACACCCTCGGCTGGAGGATCAAGCGGATCATACTGAGCACCCATGGTGTTTCCACGAATAGCATCTTCGCGCAACACAGCAGCAGGAGCCATAAGAACAACAGCCTTTATCTTCTCGGCTCCAAGTTCACCAGCAAGCATACTGGTTACTACGCCACCCTGAGAATGACCGGCAATAGCTATCTTTGTGCTGTCAACCCAAGGTAAAGAGCAAGCATACTCATAAACCTTCTTGGCATCTTCAATCTCGTTAGGAACAGTCATCTCAGAGAACTTTCCTTCACTCTTTCCATGACCGTTGAAATCAAAGCGAATAGAGCCAACGCCATATTTCTGCAAAGAGTCGGCAATAAGCTTTTCAAGCTGACCTTCTTTGTTTCCGCTGAAGCCATGCATAAGTATTGCAAGAGGGGCTTTCTCACCTTCCTTCAAGCCTTCAGGCTTTACAAGATAAGCAGCCAACTTGCCCTTGGCGCCCTCAATAGTAACGTCCTGACGCACATTAGCCAAAGGCCTGTTCTGAGAAGCAGTAAGCTCGGTGAGCTTCTTCTCCATCTTATAAGAGAGAACAGTTGAAAGTTCAACCTCGCCCTTTGGATTAACAAGCACTATAGAAGGAATCCACTTCACACCAAAACTTTGTGCAACAGCCGACTCACGCATTTTCTTCAACTCGCTAACCTGTGGATAAACAATACCATATTTCTTCAGAGCATTAACCCATGCGTCCTTATTTGTATCAAACGACACACCAATAAACTCTACGCCTTTGGCATGAAACTTATTATACATGCGCTGCACCTCAGGAATATCCTTACGACAGTCTGGACACCAAGAAGCCCAGAAATCAAGCACAACATACTTACCTTTATAATTAGACAACTTGAGATTCTTTCCATCAGAAGTCTTGAGCTTGAAATCTGGAGCCTTAGTTCCCGGCTTCACAAGTTCTGTTGCATACTTATCATCAAAATCCTTTTGAGACGCCCATTGAGCAAAGCCGTTCATCGGAACAAAAGTCATTGCCGCAAGAGCCAAAGACAATACTATTCTTATTTTCATCTGTATAATATATTAAAAAATTTCAAATATCAGCATCCCGAACTCATCCTAAAGGCATCCAAAAGGCATCCCGAAGCCTCATAGTACGAGCAAGCGACACAATTTGTATGTATATTTTATCAAAGCAAAAATATTATCCTTCTGAAATATTTGCCTTGCTTATCTGCAAAGATACTAATTTTTTCATTACCTTTGTAACGCATTTTATATAAAAACCATTTAAAAAACATGAAAAAGAAACTTTTTTTCTTAGCCATAGCTCTATTTGCAGCTGTTACCACACAGGCACAAACAAACTTAATGAAATACGTGAACAAGACGTATGAATTGCCCGACAAATACTTCGATTTCTATACAAGCGGAAAATCTGATAGCATTTATTCTCATCTGTCGAGCACGGTGAAACAGGTGCTTACGGCAGACAATCTGAGACAGCAATTTGCAATGCTCGACCAAGTTCTGGGCAAACCTGTGGAAACAGGAATGTGGAAACAGGAAGAACAAGAGGGATACAAGATTTACAGTCGTGACCTTACATTTGCACATTACACAGCCAAGTTCACAATTGTTCTAAATCAGGAAGGCATTATAGAAACCTATATGATTACAGAACAAAAGCCTATAACTGTTCCTAAAGATGAAAACGACAGAGAAATAACTATAAAAAGTGATGGACCAGAACTGCCAGCCCGCCTCTCTTTGCCAAAAGACAGCAAAGGCAAACTACCTGTAGTAGTTCTGGTGCATGGTTCAGGAGCCAACGACATGAATGAAACTATTGGTGCCAATGCTCCTTTCAGAGATTTATCAAAAGGACTAAATGAAAAAGGCATTGCCGTAATACGCTACAACAAACGTTCTCTTGTTGATGCCACAAGCGTAAAGGACTATGATTCTGAAACTGTGAACGATGCTGTTGCTGCTGTAGAACTTGCTGCACAGATGCACGTAATTGACAGCAACAGAATATACGTATTGGGACACAGCTTGGGCGGACAACTCGCTCCACGAATTGCCGAAAAGTGTAACAAGATTAAAGGAATAATTATTTGGGCTGGAAACACCCGAAAACTAAAGACCACACTTTACGAGCAAATCAGATACTTAGGTATTGCCGAAAAAGACATCGAAAACATGGCAAACACACAATTAAGTTTGCTACCTGCCGGCTATCTTGATTTCGACAATCAGTATTCGCCAACCGAAACAGCTAAGAAACTCAATATTCCTATGCTTATTTTGCAAGGCGAGAGCGACTATAATGTAACAATGGAAGATTTCAACAACTGGAAAACGGCATTAAAAGACCATAAGAACGTGATTTTCAAGAGCTATCCAAAACTCAACCACCTCTTCTTCAAGATAAACCACGAAGGAATGGCAACAAGCGACGACACCCTTCGCCCAAATCAGCATGTTGAAGAAAACGTTATTCAAGACATTGCAAAGTTTATAAACGCAGGGAAATAAGGAAGATGGAAGATGGAAAGATGGAAGATTGGAAGATGGAAATATGGAAGAATGGAAATTTTTCAATCTTTCAATTTTTCAATCTTCCTTACCCCTCTCCCATTCTTCCCATTCCTTCATAGCCTGCTGCCAGTCAGTCTGCTCGCCACTCTCAATAGCTTCTTTCTGGCGCAGAGCCTCGTCTTTTGCCTTATCACGAGCACGTTTAGCCTTCATATCGGCGATTGTGGCATCATCAAGAATAACTATAGCGCCACGATCGATAGCTGCATACAACTCAGCCTCACCAAAAGCCTTGCCTGGCTCGTTGAAGTCTGAGATATTAAACTCAAACTCTGTACGCAAAGTGTGGCGCACCTGCTTCTGTTGCAAGCGATTACCAGCATTCTTCAACCTCAGCAACTTAGCTATTTCTTTTACTTCGTCTTGCGAATACTTATTTCTTCCCATAACAATTAATTAGACCACAAAGATAATAAAAAAAATCCACTCAAACAAGTGAGTGGATTTTATATGGATTACAACTAACTTTTATGCAGCAATATCAAGTTTAAACAAGACTACTTCTCCTTTTTTTAACGAAGCCTTCACATCTATGATGCGTTGATTGCTTGAACCACGAAAAACCAAATCGGTATCACGAAGCTTTTCTACATAAGGCCCATCAACAAGCACGTCAACAAGTTCAAGTAAACGACGTTGAGCAGGCTTACGCAACAAGTTTTCAAAAGTAAAACCGCTCCAGCACCATATTGTTTTGTTTGTCTCTTTGCGAATTGCCTCGGCAAGTTCTGCAAAGCCTTCTGCCTGAAACATTGGATCGCCACCTGAGAATGTAACATTCGCAAATGGATCGGCCTTAATAACTGCCATTATCTCGTCGGTAGTCATCATATGACCATTATTAATATCCCACGACTGAGGATTATGACAGCCCGGACAAGCATTAGGACAGCCTGCACAATAGATGGAGGTTCTGAAGCCAGGACCATCCACCATAGTGTCTTCAACAATATCTAATACTGAAATCATGTTTTAGGCTTTTGGAGAATCAATATGTGTTACGCGATCATTGAGTTCGGCAAGCTTACCCTTGTTCCAACGGTCGGTTGTACCAACAAGGTATCCGGTGATACGCTGAAGCTTATCAATATTCTTGCTTCCACATTTTGGACATACCTCGAGATGAGCATCTGCATTCTCGTAGCCACAATCCATACAACGATTGCGATTGTGATTAACAGAACCATATCCCATATTGAGTTGATCCATCATGTCAACAACACTCATGATTACCTGTGGATTATGAGTAGCATCGCCATCAATCTCCACATAGAAGATATGACCACCACGAGTAAGGTCGTGATAAGGAGCTTCTACCTCTGCCTTATGACGGGCAGAACACTTGTAATATACAGGTACATGGTTAGAGTTTGTATAGTAGTCGCGATCGGTAACACCCTCAATAACGCCAAACTCCTTACGGTCAATCTTTGTGAATCGTCCACTAAGGCCCTCGGCTGGTGTTGCCAAGATACTATAGTTATGCAGATATTTCTCAGAGAAATCGTTTGCACGATCACGCATATAGGTAACTATCTTCACACCAAGTTCCTGTGCCTCAGCACTCTCACCATGATGATGTCCGACAAGAGCCTTCAAACACTCTGCCAAACCGATGAAGCCAATACCTAATGTACCCTGATTGATAACGCTCTCGATAGTGTCGCAAGGACCAAGCTGCTCGCAACCATTCCACAACTTTGTCATCAACAATGGGAACTGCTTAGCATAAGCGGTCTTCTGGAACTGGAAACGCTCGTCAAGCTGCTTTGCAGCAAGTTCAAGCATGTGGTCAAGCTTAGCAAAGAAAGCATTAATACGCTCCTCCTTGTTCTCAATATTCATGCTCTCGATAGCAAGACGAACAATATTTATTGTTGTGAAACTAAGATTACCACGACCAACAGATGTCTTATCGCCAAAACGATTCTCGAACACACGTGTACGGCAACCCATAGTTGCAATCTCCCACTTGTAACGCTCAGGATCGTCAGCCTTCCACTTGTCGTTCACGTTGTAAGTAGCATCCAGATTAAGGAAGTTAGGGAAGAAACGACGAGCCGTTACCTTGCAGGCATACTGATAAAGGTCGTAGTTGCGATCCTCTGGCAGATAGTTCACACCACGTTTCTTCTTCCAAATCTGAATAGGGAAAATAGCTGTTTCGCCATTACCCACACCCTCGTAGGTTGACTTCAAGAGCTCGCGCATCACACAACGACCTTCTGCAGAGGTGTCTGTGCCATAGTTGATAGAAGAGAACACCACCTGGTTTCCACCACGAGAGTGAATTGTATTCATGTTATGAATAAACGCCTCCATAGACTGATGAACACGATTAACAGTCTTGTTGATAGCATGCTGCTTCAAACGCTCATCACCCTCAAGAGTGTCAAGAGGCTTAATAACATAATCGTCAATATCAGCATCAAGCAAATGAGTAAGATCCTTATCTGTCAACTGCTCAAGATTATGAATCTCCTCCTTATAACTTGAACGCACGAAAGGAGCCAAATAGAAATCAAAAGCAGGAATAGCCTGACCACCGTGCATCTCGTTCTGAGCTGTCTCCATACTGATACAAGCCAACACAGAAGCTGTCTCTATACGCTTTGCTGGACGGCTTGAACCATGACCTGCCTGAAAACCTCCCTGAAGAATATGATCAAGAGGATGCTGAACACAGGTAAGCGACTTTGTAGGATAATAATCCTTATCGTGAATGTGCAAATAATTATGCTTCACGGCATCACGAACATCTTCAGACAGCAGGAAGTCGTCAACAAATGGCTTTGTTGCCTCTGATGCAAACTTCATCATCATACCAGCAGGAGTGTCGGCATTCATGTTGGCATTTTCGCGAGTAACCTCGTTATTCTGTATGTTCACAATTTCCATGAACACATCACGAGTCTTTGCCTTACGTGCTATAGAACGTTGGTTACGATACTGAATATACTTCTGTGCAACATCCTTGCGAGCACTCTTCATAAGCTCAATCTCCACAGCATCCTGAATGTCCTCAACACTCATCTGCGGCTTACCCTTTTGAGCAATATGGTCTGTGATGCGACTGATAAGAGCTTCGTCCTCGCCTTTTTCGGTGTGCATCATGGCCTTTCTAATGGCTGCTTGTATTTTTAAATCGTTAAAACCGACTATTCTACCGTCACGTTTTACTACAGTCTGAATCATAAATGCTTAATGATTAAAGTTGATTATTAAATGTTTATTTTGATTGCTTAAATCTTATACTGCAAAGATACATAATATTACCAACAAAAAATCATTTTGGACAACTTTTTGCGTGTTAACAAATGTCAATTCTTTGATAATCAATAAGTTACAAAAAGTTTTGGGAAACTTTTCGATTTTTCGCCCATAAAAAGTTAACCAAAAAGTTATCTTTTTCTTCAACCATAAATTCTAAAAAACAAACCTAACTTACTGATAATTTGATGAGTTAAGTAGTAACAAGAAACTCATTAGTAATCTTTTTTGATTGTTAAAAGCAACGAACCACAAAAGGCATAAAACGGCGAATTTAAACTTTCCAGTCAGAAAAAAAAAATTCTCTAACTAGGAAAAAAAAATCTCTCTAACTAAGCACCTTTTTCACGGTATATAATCAAGTAAATTAATTTCAAAAAAGTAACGTGAGTCCCACAG
>R26__coassemble_1176_pt1 | contig 13545 bp, 10 predicted proteins | sample R26__metabat2_low_PE_011 | metagenome-assembled genome bin R26 | reverse complement strand
ATAATTATAGAAATCATAAGCGCTTTGCACTTCTTAACTTCTAACTCCTAACTTCTAACTCCTAACTCCTACCTCCTAACTTCTAACTCCTAACTCCTAACTTCTAACTCCTAACTCTTAACTTCCTCCCCGCTTTCCTGCATCTCTGTTTGTCTTTCTCCGACAGCTGCGGATGCATTGCCGTACCACCACGCTCTATTGTAGCTACAATTTTGAAACCAGAATAACGACAAACCTCTCGCAATGCACGGATGGCACCTCGCGACTGCTTAAACCAAGACGAAAACGGCCACGGTGTGGTGCAAGTGCTGACGAGAATACATTTCTTGCCCTTCATCAATGGCTCAGGGAAACGAGGTGTGTCGCGCATCATACCATAGACAATACGGTCGAACAGCACTTTCATCTGTCCTGGGATATTACCCCAATAGCAAGGCGCACCCATGATGATGGCATCAGCGTCTTGCATCATCTTCAACACACGCTGAGAGTCGTCGTCCGACATAGAACATTTACCCTTAGTTCTACAAGCCATACAACCAACGCATGGTTTAATATTCAGGTCGTTGGTGAATACAGTCTGCACCTTATCGCCCTTCTGTTCTGCCTCGTCTTGCATTATGCCAAGCATCTGCGAAATCAAACCATTCTTACGAGGACTTCCGTTTATTATCAATACATTCATTTTCTCTACTTTAATTTCCCATTCAATATTCTATGCCTAACGCATCTCACTGCAGGCTTGTAATAGTCAACCTCCATTGATTCAAGGGTACGTTTCAGTTCATCCATCAGTTCAGGATAGAACTTACACATACGAAAGGCGAGTTTCATACAAAGAGTCTGAATACCAGAATACTCTTCGACATTCATCATGCGTTCCAAACAGAAATCAAGAAAGTCTGTACGAAGATCATCTTCCTGCATATCCAACCTCTCAATGATGTTCAGTGTCAGTCGTCTTACAGAAGAGTTATCGCTCTTCATAGCCTGCTCAATAAGTTCATTGAGCAGCACCTGCAACTGTGCCAATTCCTCGTTGCTGGCCTTAGTAAGCCCCCACAGAGCACTCCTTGCCACACGATAATCATCACTAAAGATATATCGGCGAGCAAAACCAAAGAAATCACCCCCAGTCTTCACCTCTTGATAAATCTCCTGAGCACCTCCTTCACTGAATGTCTGCTGTAATCTCTCGTTTGTTATTGCCATTTTCTATTTCTAATTCACTAAAGTTTCGCTTTTTTTAAATCAAGAATTATAGGAATTAGAGAATTTAGGCATATGCCCTTGAGTTATAAATTTGACTGAATTATTAAGAATTATAACACAGATTACTACATTTCAATCCATAAATTCTTATAAATTCGAATCTCATTTTGCAGCTTGAACAAAGGCGTCAGCCTAAAAATTCTCTAATTCCTGCAATTCTTGATAATATAATTATAGTATTATAGAATTAATATTCACTTGCGAAAATTCAGTTATTCATAATCATCAATAACAGAGTTCATAAAATCCATCATTGGCTTACCAGCACGAAAAATGCGTTCCATTTCATCAAGCCATACGTCACCCTCAAAGAATGTATTAGAAACAGAATGCCAAGCACAATAATCTTTAAGACGCAGATACTCTATATGTTCCCAGTCTTTGGGGAAGCCTGAAGGACAGGTCTTTAACCTCGACAATCCAAAGCCCTGTGGCTTATCCCAGTTATCAACATCTGCTCTATCATCAACATAGGCATAATACTTCATGAAATCCTTATTCTCTACACATTTAAGCCACTCATCAGTATTTGCCATCATCTCATTGCGACACGAGGTGAGAATATTCGTTGGCAACCAATAATTTCCCACAGCAAGCACGCTGTGTTCGGGTTCTATATGGATATAGTATCCACCACGAAGTGCCTTTTTACCTTTTGCATTAATATAGGCTCCAAGATGTGTCTTATAAGGCGACTTATCTGCAGAAAAACGTGTGTCACGATTGAAACGATAAGTACAATCCTTCACCTGAACATAAGCAATATCAGGGTCGAAAGTAGAAATGCGTTCTATAGCCTGCTGAACTCCATGTTCAAAATCAGCCCTCACAATATCGTATTCTCCTTTATGCTCATGAAACCAATCACGATTGTTATTGGCTTTCAACTGTCGTAAAAAGTTTAATATTCTCTCTTGATCCATTTTTTTTTACTTTGTAAATTTACGCATTATTTCAACAAATCCCTGTTTATTGAAATAGTAATACTGATCTATTCTTTCAGGAGTATCGTTCTTTAGAAGTTTCAATAACTCACAAGCAAACTCCAAATGACCGGTACCATTAGCTGTTACTATATTCTCATCACTAACAGCCTGTTCATTGATGTAGTTAGCCTCATTAGTGTAGTTTACTCCACCCCATAACTGCAACTGCTGTAAACCGTTTCCTGTATGCTTAACATTATTCAGGAATCCTTGCTTTGCCATCCATGATGCAGCATTACATATAGCTCCAACTATAATATTCTTTTTCAGAGTAGCCTCAACAAGAGTTCTCACTCTGTCAGCTTCAGGATTCTTCCATCCATATCCACCTATAAGCACCAATGCTGCATAATCCTTTGGCATAGTATCAAAGGTATAGTCGGGCAACATTCTAAATCCACCAATCGACTTTACAGGTTCCATTGTTGGAGCAACTATTTTGTTTACATACTTTGGATTCTGTTTTAGTCCAGCCTCATCAGCTGTTACACCCTGTGCCAAGAATGGCATTTCATGATCTGCAAAATTATCAAGCAGAACATATAATATTTCTTTCATTTTTTTTCTTTCGTTACTTATTGTTTTAACTCAAATAATTAGGGGGTATTTTTTATCAACTACTCTGTCACTTCGTTTTCTTAATCTCGAATTTGAGACGAGTAAAACAATACCTCTATCGAAAAATTTGAGACTTGGCTTGCGCCCTTATTCTCTACTACTTCGACTTTCTATTCGGATAAGGTATCAGTGGAATTAATGCCTTAACGACAGAAATAGCTACATCCCGATGTTCTATATCGAGTATATAATGTTCCTTAGCTCCAGCATAGGGATACCCAGTCCAAGCACCATGCATCATATCTGCAATCTCTGGCAACATTTTCACATAACAAAGATTGTCGCACGCAAGGATAACTGGTTTCTCATCAACATAGATACACCAGTCGCCAAACATCTTTCTTGTTCTGATAACGCCCACTCCCTGCAGTTGGGAGCAGACGAAATCAATATAATCTAATGTACATGCCATAGGATAATTACTTTTTCCATCGCTTCAACATAGGGAAGAAGCCCTGCATCATCTGCTTGTATTCTTCCTTTGTCATAGGCTTAGGCATATTCTTGTTCACTTCATCAACAAACTGAACACAATGGTCAATCATCTCGTCCATACTACACTCCTGCAAAAACTTGCCATCCTTGTAGCAATACTGACAATAATCGAAATTTGTTGAACCATCATTATTCGTACCAAAATCTTCTTTTTTAGTAAGTGGCATACCGCAGCTCTGACAGAACTGTGGAAGCTGCTCAGGCTCAAAGTCCTTTTCCTTCTTAGGGAAAGAAGCTTCGTAAGCCTCAAAAGCCTCAGGATTTTCATCAGCAACGAAATAGCCTTTTGGTGGACAATATGTTCCCTCTACTCCATCAAGATAACCAGGAACGAGTTCCTGAGCGAGGAAATAAGGCACTTCTGCTTCCTTTGGTTCAAGATGATAATGGATATTCAGTTTGCTGGCAACGTCAAATCCAGCATGCTTATAGAATCCTATCTTGCCCTCCATACAAAGCGCCTTTACACCCATCTCCTTTGCCTTCTCCATAGAGAATTGCAAAAGTTTCAGTCCATATCCCTTGCGCTTATAGTCAGGATGAATGCTTATTGGACCAAAAGTCCAAATCGGAAAAGAGCTACCATCTTCAAGCACAAGTACAGCCTTTGAATACATCACATGACCTATAATCTTTCCATCCTCTTCCATCACGAAATCAAGTTCAGGAATAAAGTCTGGATTGTTTCTATACTGATTAAGAACATAATGTTCTGTACAACCTGGACGATATACATTCCAGAATGCTTCGCGAGTAAGGTTTTCTACCTCGCGGTAATCTTGTGGTTTTTCTAATCTAATATTCATTTTTTAATTCTAATCTATATATACGTATTGGCCTTCCTTCACCCATATACTGTGATTCGTCAATACATTCTTCACCTGTAGGAACAAAGCCACATTTCTCCATAACACGGCCAGATGCAGGGTTATCAACAAAATGACCACAAAGCAACGATGTTAACGATGTATTCTTGCGGATATAATCCAACATCAACTGCAATGCCTCAGTACAATAACCTTTGTTCCAATAAGGCTTAGCCACCCAATAGCCTACAATTGGTTCTCCTTCTCGGGTTGGCATCTTGCAATCGCACGATGCACCATACCCCATAGCACCAACTACTTGACCAGTTTCTTTAAGCACTATAGCCCAAGTGTTTGTATCGCGATTAAACACATTACGAATAACATCAAGGCTTTCCTCCACCGACTTATGTGGTGGCCAACCTGCGCGAGGTCCAACATCGGGATCGCTTGCATATTTATATAATATCTCGGCATCTGTATCAAGCCAAGAACGAAGAACAATTCTTTCTGTTTCCATAAATTTCTGAAAGCAAATATAATAAATAATTCAGAATGTGGAGTGTGGAATTATCAACATTTAATTCTTATCCACGTAAACTTTCTCCACAATGCTTCAAAAGGTCCTCTATCATGATTCTTAAACCAATAGCGACAGAAGAAATACTGTCCTACGACCATTGCCAATCCTATGAGTGTTGCATAGGTTATTCCTACATGACGATACATAGCAAGACCAAATCCGCAGAAGATAACACTTCCAAACAATGATTGCAACAGATAGTTGGTAAGACTCATACGTCCGAAGATGCAAAGATGCTGGAGTGCATTTCTTACACCTGCAAAAGCATACCATGCCGATACTACAGCAGAAGTGATCATGCAAAGAATTAAGAGATTATATATTGGGGTAAGCCACAGAGCCAGTTCTCCAAAATCAATAATACTCAAAGCAAGCACAATAACTGTTGATGCGCCAAGAACAACATGCCAATAATGCAGGTGGTCATGCTCATCATAGAAGAAACGATGACGACCTAATTGCATACCGAGGATGAACAAACAAAGAATCTGCGTCATTCTACCGCTATACACAAAATATAGGATATTGAAAAAGAATCCATTCTGAAGATTGCTTGACACATTCTCAAGGAAAGAGCCGTGCATGTGTGCATCACCAATAGCTCCGGCTAAAGCCCACACCTCGGAACCATCTAAGAACCATCCCGAACAAAGACGATATATCTCCACTGGCTGAATAGCAAGCACACCAATAATGCACCACACAACACTCGAAGGCAGATAACTTATTGGAATGATAAGCAATCCCAGCAAGGCATATATCATAAGGATGTCACCATCATACAACATCAAGTTGATGATACCGAAGCCCCAAAGCAAACTCATACGCCAAGCAAAGCGCAGCGAGAACGAGCGTTGTTTCTGCTGTTGGTTATCGTTCATAATAAAGAAACTTAAACCAAAGAGCAAAGCAAAGATACCATACATCTTACCCGACAGCAGCCAAGCCATAATCTGTCCCACTACCCCATCGCAAGCAAGAGTATAAGATACTGGTTCGTTTGTAAATATATTGAAGTGCTCTACAGAATGGTAGAGAATGATGCCTGCTACAGCAATACCTCTCAAGGCATCAGCCACATCAATACGTGTATTCGGAAGGATACGAGTTTTATACATCTTTCTTTAAAATCATTTTTTACGCAAGGATTTCCTGCCACTATGAGCAGGAAAATCCTTTTCGAAAAATATTATAAACTATTTTATACGATTCTTTATCTTGTCGCCAGCTCCTTTACCTTTGTACTTATCAGCAGCTACGTTAAACTTATATGTTGCTGTAAGTTCACAGTAAATAGGATTGTTGTTCTTTACCCATACACTACGCTGACTGAAAACAGTTACAGGCTGAACACGTGAACGAGTAATATCCTGTATCTTGAAGCCAATGTTGAGCTTATCGTTAAAGAGACTCTTATTAGCATGAGCATCAATACAGAAGCAAGCCTTATTTAGATGATAGGTAGCATAGTCACCTGAGCTCTGGAAGAGGAAGTCAACACCAAACTGCCAACCTTTCTTCAACATTATAATGTTGTTCCAGATACCAGTAAACAAAGGAGTGTTCATCTTCTTCATACTTCCATCAGGAGTAACAGACTCATAGTCCTGTCCTGTAATAGCGCCACCAATAGTAGGATGCCATACATTAAACAATGTAGGCGAAGCATAAGCCTGGAAACTATATCGATGGTAAGTAGAGAGGTTGTTAGGATGAATCAAAGTGATGAGTTCATTATCCTCTGAATAACGAATACTCTCTGTCTGGATATCATCAACTATCTTATTATATGCAGCCTCAACCCATAGCCACTTCCATGATGCGTTAAGTGAAATATTATGAGTGTAGGTAGGCTTCAACTTTGAGTTACCAGTCTGATAAGAATAGCTATTTACATAGTATATCACCTCAGAGAGATTACTAAATGAAGGACGAGCTATATCAATACCATAATGAGCACCCAACTGAACCTTTCCAATAGGCATAGCAAGACCTACAGAAGGGAACCAGTCATCGTAATCACGATCCATCTCATGCTTACCGAAATCATAGTAATCACTCTGAACATTCTCGTATCTCAAACCTGCATTCAATGATAGTTTATCGAAGAACACACGTTTGTACTCCAAGAAACCAGCCCATATTCTTTCATCAACCTTTGTATCACCATCTGTTGCCTTCGGATTCTCTGATACTGAAGTTCTACGGGTATCATCATACTCTGTGCCCAAACAAACCTTACCACCAAAGAGTGGATGTTCCAACACAAGTTTTGCAGCATAAAGACGACTGTTATTATGGGTATAGGTCTTTACGTAATCAGTACGCGAAGCCTGTTCTGGCAATGATATCAACTCACTTGTTTCACCACGTTGCTTATGATCAAACCACACACCGTCTAAGTTGAAATCAATCTGCCAATTAGCAATCTTACCACTATAATAAGTGTTGAAATTATGACGATAACTTGGTTCACGAGTAATCACATCACTCAGCGATTCCTGCAAATACTCACCATCTAATGTGAACTTCGAAGGAAAAAGCAAATCGACCTTTGAATATGGCAAACGATAATACTCATAGCGAGCACCTATAGAATGATTCTCGTTGAAGATATAGTTCGTCTTCAATCCAAAATCCAAATCACGACTCTTTGCCTTAAAATCCGTTTCGGTTATGTCTTGAACAAGAAGCTTGTTACCTATGTAAGATTCAATACGCTCATTCTGATGCTGGCCAGTATTACTACTTTCACCTATTACCCAACCGCCAATATCCAAACCACCATGACGATAGTTTACATCAAGCTGATTTCTTACACTCATTCCTGCACGATAATAACCTTTCAGTTCGTCACGGAAACCCCAGCCCTCGCCTTGTGGACGCTTTGTCTTAATCTTCACAACAGCTTTGGTTGTAGCCTTATAACGTGCACCTGGATTAGTGATAATTTCCACATTGACAATCTGGTCAGAAGGAATCTGATCAAGTTCGCTATTATCATATACCTTACGACCGTTAACATAGATTTCAGCCATACCTCGACCAAAGAGTTCAACGCCATCCTTATCTACCTTCTTTATACTTGGCAGACGCTTAAGCAAATCCTTTGAGTTACCAGCTTTCTCAAGTTCGCTACCAGCGATGATTACTTTCATACCATCAGCATTTGTGCGAATCTTAGGAAGTGAGCTCTTCACAGTAACCTCACTCAACTCATGGGTTTTGTTATACCACTGAGTTGTGTCAGCAAGAATACTGTCATTCACCATTGCGGCAGAAGAAGTCATTGTTGATGCAAATGATGCCACGAGGGCGAGCATTCTTAAAGAGTTCTTTTTCATATCACTCATTTTTTAGTATATTTCGTTGTTTATGTAAGTTCTTTAAAAAAGCAACACGTATCATCACGACAAATGTTGCTGTGCGTAAATGATCTCAAAGAGAGATTTAAACTTTAAACCATAAATTGTGTTTATTACATATCAGTTTTATATATTAGACAGATGGAGCATTTGAAAAGATGCAATCAAGTCTAAAAACTTTTTCTGCTGCAAAAGTATGAACTAAAAAACCTCCCTCCAAATTATTGGGATAAACGACCCGCCTTTGTGACGAACAGCATTTTTACAGCTAATCACAACTCCGTGTCATTCGTCCCAAAACCCTGCTGTTCATCACAGAAAGCGCTCAGTCAATGATTATTCGTTACCGATAGGTAACTCATAATTCAACATTCTTAAATGTCCCAATCCCAATACGGATCATACGGGCGAGCCTCTGCCTTTGTTTGATCCCCCTCCTCACCTGTATCAACATCTATCCAACCACTTGTAATAAGCAATTGTGTAGAGTCAATCATAACTATCTTTGTTTCTGGGCTAATATACTTTTTCTTCATTTCTTTTATTTCCTATTATTCTTTATCACTACTTTCTTTCCATTAACAATATAGATTCCATTTGTAGGATGTTGTACACGTTGACCGCTTAGGTTATAGATTGGAGCGTTTACGTCATTACTATATGTAGTTACCTTTTTATTTATTCCTGTGACCAGTTCATCCCAAAGCAAACTGATCTCTCGAGCCAAAGAAGGTTCGCTTCCCTTAATCTTAAGATAAGCACGATGCGATGGCATAATCTTGTCATCGGTAGCCTCAGCAATCTTCACAAACTTACCGTTCTTCATCATATAGTTGGTATATTCTTTGCCTTCAATAATTGCAGTTGTTTCCACGTGCTTATGCATTGGCACTCCCACCAACAGATTATCAGAGAAAGCTGCAGGTGTTTCTTCACTTTCTGTAAGCTGATATGTTTCGTTTGCTTTTCCCACCAACACTACACCTGTATTTGCAGGAATAACACCTTCAATCGTTACAACACTCACTCTACTGAGTGAATCGTCATAAACCTTACAGTAATACGCTTCTAAGCCTTCTGGCACAGTAAATGGCACAGTTGCAGAATAGGTGCCCACTCCCGAAGCAGGAACTTTAAATCGCAATCCTACTTCCTCGAGAGAAGCGTCTGCATCTATTCCAGAATATTCTTTTGAACCATCAGAATGGAAAAACAATGTCATACTATTATAAAAACTTGAACAAGAAGAAATATCCATATTTGAATAATAATTAGTATGAAGAGCTTTTCCATCTTCCTGTACACTTAGATAATCTAAAGAGCCCTCTGTTACAATACTGCCATTCAACGTAACTGCATATCCTTCAGGAGCTTCCAAGATAAGCGAGCCATTGGCATTTTTATAATAAACGCCATTAGCATCTGTCTCGTTATGCACTTTTATGCTTGTCACATCCTCAGGATATGCAACTTTCAATAATCCTGTTCGTGGAATCTCAACACAAAGACTATCCTTATGCACAAACGTAGCAACAACCTCAACAGCATTATATGGCATAGTAAAAGTCACACTATCAACATATTCATACCATCGGCAAGTTGAACTAATTTCAATATTATTTTTCTCGCTATCAGTAACAACTATCTTATCTAAGAAATAATCTTCATTAGGCTTTGATGTTAATTTAACAACATCATTATAACGTGCCTTTTTCTTATCAGATGTTATCACACCACCATTCACCGACTTTACTGTAACATCGCGCAACAAATCTCTATTTATAACCCTTACAGAAACATTAATACCTGTTTTATTAGATGCATTATCAGATTTGAAACTCATTGTTGAATTTTGTCCATTTGTATGGAAGGTTGGTATTACACTTGTTCCACCTAATTTTCCACTACTAAGAATACTATCCTCTGTAATTATTAAATAATCCCAAGAAGCGCCTTCAGTTACCACATTACCAGTAAATCTCATAAAACAGCCATCTGGAGCATGTAAAGCTATTGAGCCATTAGCATTATTATAATACTTACCATCAGTACCTCTTTCATTATATACTTTGAAATTCTCAACATAAACAGGTATAGTAAATTCTTTTGAACCTGTTCTTGGAATCTCAAGATAAAGACTATCCATCGAAACAAAGGTAGGAACAATATTCACTGCATTTTCTGGCATAGCAAACTTCACTGTGTTTACATCATCCCACCATCTACAAGAGGAACTAATATCTATAGTATTATTCTCGCTATCTGTTACAACAATATTGTCCAGCAAATAACCATCTTCAGGTTTTGCTGTTAAAGTTATAGAATCGTTATAAGGCGCCGCTTTCTTATCAGCTTCAACACAACCACCCTTTGCTGGATTATTTATCAATATATCATGTTCTATTGTTGGGTCAAAAAACTTTGCCCTCAAGTTTAATCCTGTAAAAGTCTTAGAGCCTTCCGACTTGAAATACAAAGAAGCATAGTTTCCATGACTAACATAAGTAGGAATAGTCTTTGTACCATTCAGTTGTTCACTGCTGCTCTTTGTATTATCTCCTATAACAAGATTGTCATACTTTTCTTCTGTTACAATATCACCAGTAACCTTTACTATTTCATTCTTTGGACAATTAAACTCAAGACTACCATCAGCAGTACCAATATATTTTCCCTTAGCATCTCTTTCATTGTAAACATTCACATAAGTAACACCAACAGGAACGATTGCTGTTCTTAGACCTGTACTCGGTACTTCAATGCTAAGGCTATCCTTTGAAACAAACACAGGAACAACATTAACAGCAAATGTAGGCATAACAAACGATACGGTATTTCTATCTTCCCACCATCTGCAAGTAGTGTTTATTGGTATATTATATCCTACACTATCAGTAACGATAATATTATCCAACAAATAACCCTCAGCAGGTTTAGCTGTAATAGTAACTGTATCTTTATAACATGCTGCTTCAACATCAGCAACAGCAATACCACCATTTGCAGGATTTATAATACTTATTTCATGCAATGTTTTTAGAGTTGTAATATATGCAGTCAAATCCAATCCTGAACGCACAGACCCATTATCTGACTTGAAATTTAAGTTCAAACTGTTTCCATGACTCGTAAAAGGCGGAATACGCATATTTCCACCTAACTTTCCACTATTTGTAAGATCATCTGATATGATTAAAGGATCACAACTAATACTTTCTGTAACAATATTACCAACCAGCGTTATTATATAACCTTCTGGAACATTTAACAAAAGATTGCCATTACAACTATTAGAATAATCTCCCCCCTTCCCTGCATGATCATAAACATTAAAAGACATAACACCTTTGGGAATAGAAGTAGTTAGAGTTCCTGTTTTAGGGATACAAATATTAAGATTTGACATAGAGATAAATGTAGGAACAACATTAACAGCAAATGCTGGCATTACAAACTTAACGGTATCGACATCTTCATACCAGTAACAAGTTGAACTGATAGGTATAATATCTCCTACACTATCTGTAACAACAATTTTATCTATCAAATATCCTTTATCAGGCTTCACTGTCAATATTATTGTATCCCTCACACAAGCAGAATACGAATTTGCATCAACATGCCCACCCAAATTTGGATTGTTTATTATTATCTCATGTTTAGTTTGTGGAGTTGAAATATATGCAGTCAAATCCAATCCTGAACGCACAGACCCATTATCTGACTTGAAATTTAAGTTCAAACTGTTTCCATGACTCGTAAAAGGCGGAATACGCATATTTCCACCTAACTTTCCACTATTTGTAAGATCATCTGATATGATTAAAGGATCACAACTAATACTTTCTGTAACAATATTACCAACCAGCGTTATTATATAACCTTCTGGAACATTTAACAAAAGATTGCCATTACATCTATTAGAATAATCTCCCTCCTTCCCTGCATGATCATAAACATTAAATGTCATGATACCTCTGGGGATTGAAGTTGTTCTTGTGCCTGTACGTGGAACTTCAACATAAAGACTATCTTTTGATACAAACGTAGGAACCACAGTAACTCCAAATGCAGGCATTACAAACTTAACGGTATTTATATCTTCCCACCATTTACAAGTCGAATTTATTGGTACAATCTTGCCTAAACTATCTGTTACAACAATATTATCTATTAAATAACCCTCAGCAGGATGAGCTGTCAAAGTAATTGTATCGTGAACACAAGCAGAATAACTACTTGCTTCTATAACACCTCCAGAAGGGTTATTTACTATAACTGCATGACGGGTTGATGGATCTGTTAAAGATGCCAACAAATCCAAACCCCAACTTTCACCTGAGCCATTTGATGAAAAGACTATTGTTGCGCTATTCCCATGACTGGTATAAGGCTGAATACGTTGTTTTCCACCAATATTTGTACGGTTTACTACACCATCTTGTATACTAAACTTATCACCATTATCGTTCATACAAATGGTATCTGAAAGAGTGATAAAATATCCTTCAGGAACATTTAGCACAAGACTACCTTTTGCATCACTATAATATACACCATTATCTCTGCGTTCATTACGAACTCTAAATGATGTTACACCTTTAGGAATAGAAGCTGTTCTTGTACCAGTACGTGGAACTTCAACATAAAGATCCGATTTTGAAACAAAGGCTGGAACAATTTTTACAGGAAATCCAGGCATTATAAACTTAACCGTATTAACATCATAATACCAATGACAATAAGAACATAACGGTACTATCTGTCCTATACTATCGGTAACAACAATACTATCAAGCAAAAATCCTTCGTCTGGATGGGCGCTCAACGTGATTGTATCATTATAATGCGCAGAGGACTTGCTTGCCTCTACACATCCATCAGATTTTGAATTATCAATTGTAATTGAATTTAAAGAAACTGTATTGAATAAATATACAGATAAATCTATACCAGCTCTTGTAGAACTTCCATCTGTTTTAAAATACAATTTCATGCCTTTACAAAAAAGATAGGAAGGCGTAATAGTAAAGTTACCTCCACGATATAATTGTTGTTTCCCATCTTCGTCATATATTGCAAATGGATCATAGCTCGTATTCTCTGTTTTTACCGTTCCCTTGTAATAAAAACCATATTTTTCAGGAGCGATAATCACTATATTTCCATTACAAGAATTGCTATAATTAGCAGACTTTCCGCCATCATCATAAACCTTGAAACTGGTAATAGTTCCGTCAAGCATAAGAGTATCAGTACCTGTCTTTGGCATATTTACATAATAGGTACCATCTGCATCTTGAGTCAATGATACTTTTCCTGCTAATGCGCATACGCTGCAAGCGAAGAATAAAACGAAAAAAATAAGTAACTTTTTTACTTTGTCAGAGTTCAACATAAAATTATAAAATTCTATTGTC
>R26__coassemble_1162_pt1 | contig 13643 bp, 17 predicted proteins | sample R26__metabat2_low_PE_011 | metagenome-assembled genome bin R26 | reverse complement strand
TCTATTTTACCACTAATACCTTCTCGCTGCGTGTGGCCCACTACAAGGCCAATCCCAAGGCCAGCATCTATTTCTGCGATGCCGAAGGTTTCAAGGGTATGATGCTTCGTGGCACTATGGAAGTGCTGACTGATGCCAAGAGCAAGGAGATGATTTGGCGCGAGGGTGACGAGCAATACTACCCTGAGGGCGTAACCGATCCCAACTATTGCGTTCTGAAGTTCACCGCCACCGATGGCCGTTTCTACAGCGATTTCTATCCGCGTAGTTTTGTCCTTTAAAGTATGCAAACGAAAGCACTTGTCGTTATCGACATTCAGAACGATATTACCAAGCACTATCGCGACATTGTCAGCAACATCAACGCTGCTATCGACTGGGCTGTGTCTGAAGGGATACATGTTGTCTATATCAAACACAACAACATCACCGCTGGCACACGAACCTTTAAGCCGGGTACTCGTGGTGAGGAGTTAGTGTCGGAACTGAAGGTTGTATCGGATAATATTTTTGTGAAGACAAAGAGCAATGCATTGACAAGTGAGGCATTTTCCACGTTCATTGCGGAAAACAGCATCACAGAGTTCTATATTGTTGGTGCTGATGCTACCGCTTGCGTGAAATCAACCTGTTTCAACATGCGTAAAGCAGGCTACACGGTGCACGTCCTCTCTGACTGTATCACCAGCTACGACCTGAAGAAGTTGCCAGAGATGTTTGCTTATTACGTAAAACAAGGTTGCGAACTGATAAATAATAAGATATGAGTGAATTCATGACACCCCCAAAGCACGTAAACTTCCGTGCAAAGAAACTTTTTGGAGCTGTCGGCAATATCGTTGACGGCGCAGTAGCCTATATGGATCTTGATGGCGGCGGGCCTACGGAACTGCACACCCACAAGCATAACCACCTTTTCATCGTTACCGAGGGCGAGGCAAAGATATTGCTGGGTGCCAAAGAGGTGATTATTCATAAGGACGAAGCCTTCCTTGTTGAAGGTCGCATTCCACACTCCTGCTGGAACAACATCGAAGGAGAAACGAAAATGATAGGTATTACCGTTGTCTGATTAGTAATGAACATACTGATTATATCCGGAAGCCCTCGTAAGGGTGGCAATACAGAATTGTTGGCTGAAGCTTTTGCCAAAGGAGCTGCAGCGCATCATCATGTGGAGATAGTCTCTGTACGTGATTATAAGGTGAATCCGTGTTTGGGATGTAACGCTTGCTTCAAAACGAACGGACGGAGCAGCGAGAGCCATCCGAGCTCGCTCGAAGATGGCCGAGTCGTGACGGACGAAGGCGAAGCCAACGGCATCTGTGCTCAGAAGGATGACATGTCCCCCATCTATGAAAAGATGAAGCAGGCAGATATGCTCGTCATAGCCTCGCCAGTCTATTTCTATGGCATTAGTGCTCAATTGAAGGCTGTCATCGACAGGTTCCATAATCCGATTCGAGATTCGTTTAATATCAAGAAGATGGCATTGTTGCTCGTTGGTGCAGCCTCATTGCCAGAATTGTTCGATGCCATTCTGACGGAATATAACCTCTGCTTGAATTTTTTCAATATTGAGGATGCAGGAAAGGTGCTTGTCAGAGGAGTCAAGGACAAAGGCGATATCAAGGGGACACGTTTTTTAGATGACGCCTATCAATTGGGAACATCAATATAAAACCATTCATCACAAATGTATGACATTAAGACAGTTCACCATCGATGATGCTCCTATTATCCTTTCATGGATAAAGGACAAAACTGCATTTCGGAAGTGGAGTGCAGATAGATATCCTGTGTATCCTCCAAAGCCAGAGGATATGGTTGCACAATACGAATCTGATGTTATCTTTCCCTTCACCGCCATCGACGATGAAGGGAAAGTCGTAGGACATATCATACTTCGCTATCCAGATTCTTCGAAGACTATTATCCGTTTCGGATTCGTCATCATTGATGACCGATTGAGAGGCAAGGGTTATGGCAAACAGCTGCTACAACTCGCTATCCAAAAAGCGACACACGAGTTTGGAGCAAAGAAGATAACCCTCGGCGTATTCGACAATAATCCTTCGGCCTTCCACTGCTATGAGTCCGTTGGGTTCAGGGTTGTCGGTACTGACTCTTACTTCATAGATGGAGAAGAATGGACGGAAAAAGAAATGGAAATAAATTGTAAGTAATGACAAAGAAGATAGTTGTTTTTTTCTTGGCTCTTGCATCCTTTATTTCTGTGGATGCTCAGAATGAGGTACTTGGCGCCTATGTTAAAAAAGGCGGAACTGAGAGTGGCATCAATGCGACAAGCCGTTTCCCCATGTATAGCGTTATGAAATTCCCTCAGGCACTGTACGTCGCAGACTTCCTTACCAAAAACAACATCGAGTTGAATACAGAGGTGATGGTCAGGAAGGACAAACTGATGCAAGATACATGGTCGCCAATGTTGAAGACTTTTGAGGGAGAAAGGTCTTTTACGTATTCCGAGTTGCTTGCTCTGTCTCTTCAACAGAGTGACAACAATGCCTGTGATATTCTCTTCGAACGATGCGGAGGTCCGAGAGCAGTGGAAAAATATCTCCGAGAGCTCGGATTCAAAGATATTCGTATTCATAAGACGGAGAAGCAGATGCATGCCAACCCTGCACTAAGTAATAAGAACTGGTGTACGCCACAGTCGATGGTTGCACTCCTTGAGTGGTTCATTGCGCATCACAACGACAACGAGCCGCTCCGCTACATTTGGAAACTGATGGAGGAGTGTCAGACTGGTGGAGACCGTCTTCCTACTGCGGTCCCTTCTTCTGCCAAAGTCATTCATAAGACAGGCACAGGATTCCCATTGCCATCAGGTCAGCCGTCAGGCATCTGCGATGTGGGGATTATCATATTGGATAATGGTCAGCAGCTCCCAATCGCAGTTTTCATTACCAATCCATCATCGCAATCTCGGATTTCAGAGGTGGCTAAAAAACTGCTTGAACCAACCAAAGAACAGTTGCTTCAGGATTATGATTACTATTTCAGCCAGTTGGAGCAGATTCATCCTGATCCTTATACTGCATTTGGAGGTAAGGAGGCATTTACCAAAGACGTAAAGCAACTTCGCGATGAATTGGGTAATCGCGGTTCATTGACACTTAATGAGATGCAGGTTGAAATAACCAAACTCATCTCAAGGCTTCACGATGGCCATACAAACGTTGGTTATCCAGAGATGCCTGGGAAAGTAGAAAGTGGATGGGTTCCGCTAAAGTTCAAAGTGACCCCTGATGGTTTAATAGTGAATTTGTGGAGACAGGATCTAGAACCGCTGAAAGGTGCCAGACTGTTGGCAATTGAGGGTGAGCCAGTAGATTCACTGCTGGAACGACTCGACAAGATGGTAATCACCGAGAATCGCTATGGTTTGATGGGAAAGGCAAGTAATACATTTCGACACAATAACGCAATTCGTCAACTGTTCCCTATGTATAAAAGGGATTCACTCTTGATGAAATTCAGAATGGCAAGTGGCAAGGATACGCTGATAACTCTGCCTTTCTATCCCAATGGACCAGTATGGAATACATTCGTTAGTTCATCTGTTGACAATCGTTTCCCAAAAGACAATTTTGAGTTCCGCTTTGCCGACGACAACAAGCAGACCATGGTGATGTGCATCAACCAAATTGTAAGTGCCGATGTGCCAAACATCGAAAACTATGGTCTTAAATCGGATGTGATTGTGGCCAATGCCTTCGCCAAGATGCTTCATGAAATGAAAGAAGTCAAGAGTCCACGACTCATCATCGACTTGCGAGGCAATGGAGGCGGCTGGACTATGATTATGTATGCGGCCTTGTATGAACTCTATGGTGAGCGATTCTTGAAAACCGATATGGGAATCCGTTCCTCTACAAAGGTTTCTGAAGCATTACTTAAGAAACGTGGTGGTATCACACTTGAACAGTTCAATCAGATGTGTGGCACATCGCTCAAAATGGGCGAGTATTACGAGAGGCAATCGACTATCAGTAGTTTCGATATGTTCATGTGTGCTGACAAGGGGATTCTTGAGGCTCAACATGGTCAACCTATCTACACACCAAAGGAAATTTATGTTGTGACAGATGAGCGTACCTTCAGTGCTGCCTTCCACTTTGCCTATATGATGCATAAAATGGGAGCCACTATCGTTGGTGTACCTTCTGGTCAGGCGCCCAACACGTTTATGGAAGTCACTCCTGTCAACCTTCCCAATTCAGGTTTGGAGTGCAGCGTTTCCAATTCCCTTCAGCGTTGTTTCCCTGACAATGCCCCAAGAGCCAAGGCTTTCACACCCGATATCCAGTTGTCATACGATGACTATCGGAAGTACAACTTCAGCAAGGATGCTGAATTACTATATTTAATCGAAATGAAATGAAACACGAGATTATAGAATTGCACAATGTGCAGATTATTGGCATGGCCAAGAGATTACGTCTCGGAGCTGTGCTCCACTTTATCATAGCAATGGGCCACATCGGCTGTCTCTTTGCTTTGGACGAAGCATTCGACGCTTACGGCATCAAAGACGTGATGCATAACATGGTGTTCGGTCACGTCTGGATGCTTTATGCTCTGACCATCTGCCTCGCCTTGGCCTTCGCTCTGGCTGGGCTCTATGCCCTTTCAGCCTCTGGCGACATCCAACGACTCCCGTTGACTCGAACAGCCATTATCGTTATCATCATACTCTACAGCCTTCGAGCCTTGGTGGGAGGCTGGGCTTGTGTGACGGATTTCAAATGGCTGCAATTTATTTCATCCGTCATTCCTGCCTTTTTAGTGTGGTGCTATTATCCTGGTTTAAATATTTATCGTCATGGAAATATCAAATTGGTTTAAGGGTTTCGAGAAAGGTATAGCACGGCTCTCTCCAGAGGAGCGGTCTACATTCTTCTCGGAATGTGGGAAAAACTGTGTAAATGGTGGCACGCTTTCTGTTTACAAGAAACTCTATGAGGATGCCAAAGGGAACATGGATGTGTTCTTTCAGATGGCTAATGATTTGCCAGGAGTAAAAGGTGAGGTCGTTGAGAAAGGTCATGTTTATCGACTTATCTTCTTGGAATGCACCTGTGAATTGTGTAAAAAGGGATATGTCACTACGCCTTTGCTCTGTGAATGTTCACGCCAAAGTGTGATTTATTCGCTGCACAGTTTATGGAAAGACAAGAACTTCACCGTAACGCTTTGTCATTCCATCTTGGGTGGTGGAACAGATTGCGAAATGAGAATAGAGGTCGATAGATAATAATTAATAGTGAAAATAATATGAATACAAGAGCACTTGTCGTTATTGACATCCAGAACGACATCACGAAACACTACCGCGATATTGTTGACAATATCAATGCTGCTATTGATTGGGCAGTATCCAAAGGGATGCAAGTTGTCTATATCAAGCACAATAACATCACCGCAGCTACACGTACCTTCAAGCCAGGTACTCGTGGCGAAGAGTTGGCACCAGAACTGAAAGTGGTTTCGGAAAATATCTTTGTGAAGACAAAGAGTAACGCATTGACGAGTGAGGCATTTACCACATTCATTGAGACAAATGGTATCACAGAGTTCTATATTACTGGTGCCGATGCTACCGGCTGCGTGAAGTCCACCTGTTTCAACATGCGGAAAGCTGGCTACACGGTGCACGTTCTCTCTGACTGTGTCACCAGCTACGACCTGAAGAAGTTGCCAGAGATGTTTGCATATTACGCCAAGCAAGGTTGCGAAGTGCTTACTTTAGATGATATTAAATAAGAATGCCATTCAATGAACTCAAAGATAGATAGAATAGAAATACAAAGTAAGGCGCTTGGCCAAAAGATGGCAATTACGGTTTATGTGCCTGCCGACTTTACAGACGGCCTGCCGGTATTATATTTCATGCATGGCCGCAGTGGTGACGAAAACATCATTCATGCTCTCGACATTCAAACTGTGGCCGACAAGATGACTGGCGAGGGCCGGATGCGCCCGATGCTGATAGTGTGTCCACGAATGGGGGATGCGTTAGGACTGAATGCATACGAGGGTTATTTCTTCAACGAGGTGATGCCCCTTATTGAGCAACGATATAAAACCTCGACACGCTATATCGGTGGTTGTTCGGCAGGCGGCTATATTGCACTCAATTATGCACTTCGCCATATAGAGATGTTTGTCCGTGTAGGTGGTCACATGCCTGCCATTGATGAACACTTGGACGATGAAGACCTGCATTACTTCGGTACACGTGATGTTTGGGAAGCCAACAACCCTCTTGTCCTTGCCCGTCAATGTTCGCTGCCCGCAGGAACAGCATTCTATCTGGATGCTGGTGATGAGGATGAGGGTGGCTTCTATCACGGATGCGCCCTGCTCGCCGAAACGCTTAAAGCACGCGGTGTTCAAGTAGATAACCATCTGAACAAAGGACATCACACGGTTCAATACATCAAGGACAATCTTGAGAAATATCTCATGTTCTATTCATTATAAAAAATAGTATGAAAATTGAACTTGCAACAATACAGGATGTTCCAGCTCTGCTCGACTTGCAACGCAAAGCATTTGGTCCTTTGTGCGAGGAACTGGATTGGAAGGATGCTCCAGTCTTGACAGAATCATTGGAACATGCCTATGAGGAATTCGCACGATGTACGACATTGAAAGTGCAAAACGACGAAGGACTTATAATCAGTTCCGTTAATGGTAACGTGACTGACGGCTCCCTATACATTGGCCGTCTGATGGTCTTGCCAGAATACCAGCAACAAGGCATCGGCAAGCAGCTGTTCCGAGAGATTCAATCACGTATGCCGCATAATCGCGCCTGGCTCTGCACATGCCAGCAGGTGCGCCCTCCATACGAATTCTATCTGCGTGAAGGATTTAGGCCATATAAGGATGAGACAGTCGGCCCTGGACTGACTTGGGTTTATATGGAGAAAATAATTTGTCTATTTAATACATAATATATTTGTAGAGAAGATGGTGCTATTATCCTGGTTTAAAATGTAATTATTTCATCCAGCTTGTAGCCTGTCGTGAATATCCTTTGTGTATGAGCGAGATACAGGTATGGACTTCTCTACCTGAAACATTTGCAGAGTGCATCCTGTAGATGGTCGGCCAGAAATTGAGACAACAAAATTTAGATTGATCAGGAAGGCTCGATGGCAAGAAATGAGAAACGGATACGAGCTGAGGCTTTCTCTAAGTTGTTTTATGGTGATACGAAGGGAATGATGACATAGGTTATCGTTTTCTAGATAGCATATATCGGCATAATTAGACATGGATTCAACATATATAATATGTTCTGGTATTATCTCAAGAACGGCGTTCTTGGCATTCCCCCTAATCACACAGACTGCAGGTTGGCTTTCGGATAAGTTAGTTGAATCTTCTGTCTGGCGCTCTTCAAGCAGTTGGTTGATAGCCTTGACTTCCTCTAATTCTTGTTGCAAATGTGAGTTACGGAGTCGGTATATCTGCAATATAAGAATAAAGAAAGACAGCAGAGCCACCTCTGCGCAAACTTTCAGGTAGTTGATGACTGAAAATTCACCTGCAGTGCAATACCATCCTTTGGTCAGGGAATCCCATGTGAACCATGATAGCAACGTAAGCACCATAGCCGAAAGCAAAGGAATGTTCACCGTATGAAACAGCAACAGACCCCTTACGCTATTCCATTTCTTTCTGCCAATCAATACAAATGCTATGGATGACGACAAGATAGTGAGCAGAGTGCCGCACACTATCAACAGCATCCGCTGTTTACCCATCTGGTCGATGCCAAACGGCTGAAGCAGCGACAAAAGGAATATCGTTGCAATGGCAATAACGCCCAATTCGTTGACTAATCGTTTCATACTTTATTATTTTTGATGGTGCGAAGTTACTTCTTTTCCAGCATATAACTATCAGCATGTCTTTACATTTTATCCCAAAATGGTTGCAATTTATCCCTCACCGTGATATCTGTCACAGAAAAACCGAAGTCTATCCCCAGCTATTGCACGGTTTCCAGAACATCTTTAGCTTTGCACAAGAATTGCGAAACAAATAAGAATTTAAAATGAAAAAGATGATGTTATTAATTTCAGTTATCACCAGTGTGATGATGATGGCGTCGTGCAGCAAGGAACACATTGCCTACCAGGCTGGCGACCTCAGTGTGAATATCGAAGCAGGCGACGGATGGTTGCACGACTATCCATTGTTCCTGGGTATCAAGAAAAAGAATCCGCCACAGATAGCTGTTTGGCTGGAAGATACCGAAGGACGATATCTCGGCACCTTGTATGCCTCGAAGAAAATTGCGACACAGGGATGGGCCAGTGCAGGCGGCAATCGTAGGAAGGAGGCTCTGCCCTATTGGTGTCATCGTCGCGGTGTGGTTTATGATGACGGCCTTTATTTGCCCACAAAGTCGCAGCCGCTTGTTGATGGTATGAGTGGAGCCACACCAAGGACAGACTTCGATGTGCGGCTGAAGAATAAAACTGGGCTTAGACATTTCTATGTGATGGTGGAGGTTAATCATTCTATTGATTTCAATGACCGTTATTCTAAAGATAAGAAGGAGGGCGAGCCTTATTTTTCAGGCGGTTCCGAAGGAAGCGGGCAGCCATCACTCGTCTATAGGGCTGATGTCAATCTTGATTCTGCCAGTACCAGCTTTGATGCTGTCTTGATAGGCCATAGCAGTGCTGACGGAACAGACGGGAGACTCTATGATGACCTGACTGGTATCACCTCGGCACTCACCATTGTTAAACGAATCACAGTCAATGTAAAATGAAGCGGATAGCTATATTATTAGTAATGGTTTGTGTTGTGGTATTGCTCCAAGCACAGACTTTAAAAGAAAGGATTTGTTTTCGAACAAACCTCACAGCAGGAATGCCTTTGGTGGATTCAGATATTAGCCCTTTGTCATTACTTGCTTCTGCTGAATACCAATTGCATCCTCGTTTATCAGCAGGAATAGGAACGGGAATATCCAAATATAATGATTTTATGCTTCCTGTATTTGCTACACTACATTGGCAGGTCAGTAAGCCTCACCGTTTAACCCCTTTCGTTGCGTGTAACATTGGTCATGCCTTTGCCCCTAAAAAAAACGTCAGTGGAGGTTTTTATTTAACACCATCTGTCGGTGTAAGCTATAAGCTTAGCGGGTGTAAGTGTTTGTCGTTTTCTATTGGTTACGAACTCCAAGAGTACAATCAGCTCATCAGCTATGAAGACCCTCAATTCTTAGTTCAACATGTTGAGAATGTTAGTAATCACGGCATCACGGCAAGTATCGGTTTCACTTTCTGACTGTCCACTTATCACATTTTAAGCAGAATATCCCAGATATTTGGTATAATTCGCAACTCTTCATAACTTTACCGTGTCAAACAAAATAAATAAAGTTATGATACAAGAAGTTATTCCAGGAATCGTTATGTGTGTTATGGGATTCTGCCTGTTGTTCGTTTCAGCGGACAAGATTTGGACTGTCGCAGAAAAGTGGAAGACAATTGGAGGGGAACGACCTTCGAAAAGCTATGTCGTCATCACACGAGTGTTAGGAATTGTCTTCATGATAGTTGGAGGCGGTTTGTTGGTGAGCTGTCTATTATAAAAAGATAAAAGACATGGAATTAAGTAGAGCAACAATTGAAGATTATGAGTCCATCATTGCATTTTATGACGATGTGACGGACAGAACACCCTATATGGAGCAATATGCCCGATGGAAAAAAGGTTTGCATCCCACTCATGATGGCATCAGGGCCTATATCGAGGAGGGAAGCATGTTCCTATATAAAGAAAATGGCGCTATCGTTGGGGTGATGGCTGTCACGATGTATCAGGGCGAAGACTATCATGCTATTGAATGGTCACAACAAGTACTTGACAATGAGGCGGCTGTGATTCATATCCTTGCGGTGAGTCCTGATGCCCAGAGTAAAGGCATCGGTTCTGAAATGATTCGCGAGGCTATCCGTCTTGCTCAGGCAAATGACATGAAAACCATACGCCTTGATGCACTCGCCTCTAACACACCCGCCCATAAAATATACAAAGCATTAGGCTTTGAATACAGAGGAAAGCAGCATCTCTATGCCGAGAATACTGGTTGGACAGACTTTTATTTCTTTGAATACTGCGGTTGAGTGAATGCAATGATGCTTGCATCTAGTGTTAAATTTGAGTTAAAAAGCAGAAAACTTTTGACTCGTCCCTTAGGTCATGCTTTAATTTTGGAATCGCTTAGCAAAACATCGCGCGATTATGAGTAAAATGAAATTAAAAATCGGAGAGTTCTCACAGATGATGCAGGTAACAGTAAAGACCCTGCGTCACTATGAGCAGAAGGGACTACTCTTGCCTGACGAGGTAGACGAGTGGACGGGCTACCGCTACTATAGTATTGATCAGATGCAGAAGCTGCAATCCATCCGCGACCTGCAACGACTTGGTTTCTCGCTTGACGAGATTAAGGATCTGTATGATGACGTGTCTCATACACCCAGTGTTCGACAGCTGACGGAAAAGATAAAAGAAACCGAACAACAACTGAAACAACTGATTGCCCGCAGGAACCGACTGCTCGACTGGAGAGACTCTCGCAAAGAAATGAAGACAATGGAAAAATTTAGTATTCAATCACTGCCCGAAATTATCGTGGCAAGTCATCGTGAAGTCATTCCTAATTACGAAGCCCTTGGACCTCTGTGCTACGAAAAGATAGGCCCAGAGATGCAGCGTCTGGGCTGTAAGTGTCCGCCTCCTGGCTATTGCTTTACTATAGAGCATAACAAGGAATATACGCCAACGGATATCGACATCGAGTATTGTGAGCAGGTGGAGGAGATGGGCACAGATAGCGCCATTATCCAGTTCAAGCGTTTACCTGCTGTTCCCAAAGCCCTCTGCATGAAGCATGTTGGCCCTTACGAGCGCTTTTACGAATCTTACACCGAGGCTTTCCGCTATATGGAAGAGCAAGGTTACAAGGTTGCCGGGCAACACCGCACCTGCTACATCGATGGAGCCTGGAACCAGGAAGACCCAGAGAAATGGCTTTCAATTATCCAGATACCAATAGAATAATCATAAAATGTCTGCCTAATAAAAATGAGGCAGGCATTTTTTTTAGAAAAAATGTCGTTTATCACAAAAATGTACATTTCATCACAGAAATTTGTGAGTAATAATGGTTAAGCGTACCTTTGCTGCCGATTTTAATGTGAAATAACTAATGAAACGAATTAACAAGCTAACAGTAATACTTGCTCTATTATTGATGATTTGTATTTCAGGAGCAGCAAGTACAACGATTACAATGCAGACGATAAGAGGTCATGTGAGTGACATGTCGTCAGATGAACCAATGATTGGTGTTACCATCGTTGTTGAAGGAGTAGAAAACGCAACCGCGGTTTCTGACATTAACGGAAATTTTGTTATTAATAATGTTCCTGTTGGGCGCCATTCTATCAAGGCCAGCTATGTGGGCTACGAACCATTGGTGCTCAAAGAACAGTTGTTGTCGGCAGGTAAAGAGTTGGTTCTCAATCTTCGTATGAACGAGAGCGTGTCGCAGATAGGTGAGGTAGTAGTAAAACCACAGATTAATAAGCAGATGCCACTTAACGAGATGGCTCAGGTGGGTGCTCGTATGTTTAGTGTTGAAGAAGCCAACCGTTATGCCGGTGGCTTAGCCGACCCAGCTCGTACTGCTTCTATGTTTGCAGGTGTAGCCACAGGGGGCGCCACCAATGGTATTAGTATTCATGGTAACTCACCACAGATGTTGCAATGGCGTATTGAAGGTGTCGAAGTTAACAACCCTAACCACTTTGCTGAGATAACTGCGGCAGGTGGTGGTGTGTTCACTTCGCTCAATGGAACAGTGCTTGCCAATAGCGATTTCCTTACAGGTGCCATGCCAGCCGAATATGGTAATGCTCTTTCTGGTGCTTTCGACATGAAGATGCGTGTTGGTAATAGTGCCAAGCATGAGCATGCTGTTCAGGTGGGAACACTCGGTGTTGACTTTGCTTCTGAAGGTCCTTTAGGAAAGAATGGCGCTTCTTACCTTGTAAACTATCGCTATAGTTTCTTAAAGATTGCTCAGGAACTGCATGCCATAAATATGGATAAAGAGAATCTTGACTATCAGGATCTGAGCTTCAAACTCAATTTCCCAACAAAGAAAGCGGGCACCTTTGCCTTTTGGTTCACAGGGCTTGTTGACAATTTCAATAACGATATTGCTGATGTGTCAGACTGGGAAACCCTTTGGGATAGTAACGACTCGTGGTCTAAACAAAGAAGTTGTGCCATGGGACTCAGCCACACTTACAGATTTCGCACTGGTGGTACCTTGCGTTCAAGCATTGCATATACAGGTAGTTACACTCGTCTTGGCATAAACGATTACGACACTCAGCTTAATGCTACACCAGATATGGATGGTCGCAACATTTCTTGGACTCTTCAAGAGAGTGTGCAGCACCAGCATAAGTTCTCTTCACGCTATACCATGCAGAATGGTATTCAGCATCAGCATATTGAGTTCAGCACATGGTTTGACCACGTTGCTGAGATAGGCGGTCCGTTGTTGCGTATTTACGATTCAAAAGGCTATACCGGTCTCACTCGTTTCTACACCAGTCATAAGATAGCTTTCTCGCCTCGTCTTTCGGCTGTGGCAGGTATGAATGTTATGTGGTTCAACCTTAACAACCAATGGCTTTTCGAGCCACGTGTCAGTGTGCAGTACAAGACAACAGCATCAAGTACTCTTTCCCTTGCTTATGCTCTGAATAGTAGAAGAGAAACAACCGACACTTATTTCGTGAAGAAGCAGAATGCAGGTGGCGAGTATAACCCAAATGAAGATCTCGGCCTTACCCGTTCTCATCATATCTCGCTTTCGTTTGCCCAACGTCTTGGTGATAATGCCATGTTGAAGATAGAACCTTACTGGCAATACCTCTTTGATGTGCCTGTAGAGAAGGGGAGTACATTCTCTATTATGAACCATAAACTGTTCTATCAAGACAGAGCATTGGTAAACGAAGGTGCAGGCCGAAACTATGGTGTTGACCTCACCCTTGAACGTTATCTTAAAGACGGACTCTATGGTATGGTTACCGCCACATTGTTTAAGTCAGAGTATCGTGATGCTCAGGGCGATTGGCATTCTACTCGTCATGACAGGCGATATATCACCAATATACTTGGAGGAAAAGAATGGATGGTAGGTAAAGAGCGGAAGAATGTCTTTGGCTTTAATGCCCGACTGACTATGATGGGTGGCGATCGTTATACACCTGTTCCTGAGGGTATGACATACGAAGATGTTATGAAGCGTTCCGATAGATCAATTCCAGAAGATACAGCCAATCCGTTCAGCAAGCAATTAGGCATGAACGTTGGTTATGCTTTCTCTGTGAAATACACCATCAACGGCAAGCATGTGGCTCATCATTTCATAATTGATTATCTGCAGATGCGTTCGTTCCAGGGACAAACCTTCAATATGCATTCTCATGAGTTAGAGAATATGTACACTGCGCTCACATTCCCTAATATTGCTTATCGTGTTGAGTTTTGAT
>R26__coassemble_1161_pt1 | contig 13658 bp, 10 predicted proteins | sample R26__metabat2_low_PE_011 | metagenome-assembled genome bin R26 | reverse complement strand
GATTTATTTAATGTATTTTTAGCAAATTCTTGATTTATATCATTATTTTGTGTGCGCACACAACACATTTTAAGAGTTGTTTACTTCTTCTTAAGCTTTAACTCTGGAATCTTGATTATCTGTCCTTCTTTGAAAGTACTTGTACCATTAACAGCCTCAAGATAACACTCCATACCTGGCCCTAAATAGGTGCGAGAAATGCTTGAAAGAGTCTGTCCTGGCTTTACTTTCACAATATGCGAAATTCCAACAATCTTATACGCACCTGTACGTACACGTGCATCGTAATTATTGGCTACAACATACTTATCATGCTCTCCAACCAACGATTCCTTTGCATCGTTTACTTTCTGCTTACCATCGTTGATGCCTTTCTGTGTTGCACGCTTAAGGGCAGCAGCCTTTATCTTTGCCTTCTCAAGAAGAGAAAGTTTCTCTGGCTGCACATTAACAGGCTCTTCAGCCACAGACTTTGCTTTTTTAGCCTTTTGCTGAGGTGCTGGCTGAGTAGCGCTTGCTTTCTGCTTAGCTGCCTCTTCTGCTGCTGCCTTACGAACTTTTTCTTCTGCAGCCTTCTGTGCTTTAGCTTGCTCTGCAAGAATCTCATCGGTTTTAACATTTTCTGTTGGCTGAGTAGCAACAGAAAGAGTGTCAACCTGAGCTGCAGGCTTAGCTGCCTGTTTATTTGAATTCAGCTGAATAATCAAACTATCAAGACGTTCGTTGCTTCGGTTGAGCTCACCCATCAGGCGATAAATAGCAAAGCCTCCACCTAATAGAATAAGTATGATAAGCGAGAAGAGAAGCGGAACAAGGAAAGAACGCTTTTCTGTCTTTTCATTATCAGTTTCTTCTTCTGCAATTTCAGCATGCTCTTCTTCTGTAGGTTGTTCAACTACGGCAACTGTTGCAGGCTTTACAGTTTCAGCCTTTGCTGGTTGTGCTACAGCCTTTACTGGCTCCTCGTCAGCAACTTTTGTAGTAACTGAAGCAACAGTTTCAACCTTTGTTTCCTTAACCCCATAAGTTTCTTCAACCACAGGCTCTGCCTTTGGTTTATCTGAAGGTTGAGCAACAGACCCACTTAAAGTTGGCGCAGTTTATTCTTCTAATACAGGTTGGGCATCAACTACTGTTGCCTCTGTCTTAGGAACTGCTGTCTCTTCTACAGCAGGCTTTTCTAACTCTTCTGCAACAGGAGCTTCCTCCACTACAGGCTCTTCAAGTTTTGAAATATCGGTATCATCGTCAATGTTGACCGTTTCGAACTGAGCAAAAGGAGCATTAACAATATCACGCATTGTAGCGTCAGGAGTGAAAGAAATCTTGTCGTGACCATCAAGAACAATACGCTCTCCGGTATTCACATTAACACTTTCACGTGAGCTAACACTTGTAACCTTAAAAGTACCAAGTCCTTTAACCTTAACTTGCTTATCTGTACGCAATCCCTCGTTTAGAACATCTACCAAGATAGATGCAAACTCCTCTGCATCACTTACCTTAAGACCATAACGAGTGAGGCTGCGAGAAAGTTCTTTTAAACTACTCATCGTTACCTCCTTTCTTTATTTGAGCCTTCAACGAAGCAACAGGCTTGAAATTAAGCACAAGTTTTGGTGGCACAAGCTGACGCTTTCCTGTTCCGGGATTAACGACAACTCGTTCCATTCGTTTCTTCACTTCAAAAGAACCGAATCCTGATATTTGCACTCCCTCTCCTTTCTGGAACTCATCCGCCATACTATCGATGAGAGTCTTCACCAATTTCTGTGTGTCGGTCTGAGTGTAACCACTTCGTTGTGAGAGTTCGGCTATAAACTCCTTGTTGTTCATAATTATTACTTAATTTGTAAAGGTGGAACTCTGTTCCACCATAAAACAACACCTCTATAATGCCTCTATAATCCGTCTATATTGATTCTATATCAACACACCGATCCATAGAGATCAAAATCGTCACTATTTTTAATGTTCACCTGATAGAACTCACCTATCTTCAGCTCGCCCTCAGCTACAGGAATAAGAACCTCTGGGTCAACCTCTGGCGAACAATATTCGGTACGCCCAACATAGTATTCACCTTCCTTGCGGTCGATAATTACTTTCATCGTTCGACCAACCTTCTCAGCCTGTACCTGAGCAGAAATCTCCTGCTGCAAGTCCATAAGTTCATCAAGTCGTTGCTGCTTAACATCCTCAGGCACATCATCTTCATAGTGCTTGGCGCTAAAGGTGCCCTCTTCTTCAGAATAAGCAAAAGCACCCATACGGTCAAAACGAGCTTCACGAACAAATTCCATCAGTTCGCTGAAATCCTCGTCGGTTTCCCCAGGGAAACCAACCATCAACGTTGTACGGATACAAATTCCTGGTACACGCTCACGAATAGTCTTAAGAAGATCTTTTGTTTCCTGCTTGCTTACATGACGATGCATACGATCAAGCATGTGGTCAGAGATATGCTGAAGAGCAATATCAAGATAGTTGCACACATTTGGCTTCTCACGCATCACATCAAGAAGATCCATTGGGAACTGGTTTGGATAAGCATAGTGTAAACGTATCCACTCTACGCCAGGAATATCGGCCATTCTACTGATAAGTTCCGTTATATGATGCTTTCCATCAATATCCACACCATAATAAGTTAGTTCCTGAGCAATAACCTGAAACTCTTTAACACCCTCAGCAACAAGCGCGCGCACCTCATCAAGAATCTCATCCATAGGACGAGAAGTGTGCTTACCTGTTATTATAGGTATAGCACAATAAGCACAATGACGGTCGCATCCTTCTGCAATCTTTACATAAGCATAGTGCGAAGGAGTTGTGACTGCACGTTGCAAGCGCTTTGCTGTATGTCCATCTGGATTAAACCCCTCGGCTGGTCCAAGATCAGAAAGCAATTGTGTGTAGTTAAATTTTCCATAGAACTTATCTACCTCAGGAATGCTCTCTTCAAGCTCATCCTTATAACGCTGAGAAAGGCATCCCATCACATAAACATGTTTTAGGCGACCTTCTTTCTTTGCTTCAACGAATTCAAGTATTGTATTGATACTCTCTTCCTTAGCTGTTTCTATAAATCCACAAGTATTGATGACAACTGTCTCACCCTCAGGGTTTTCGCTATCATGAACACATACGTATCCTTGATTTTCAAATTTACGCATGAGCTGTTCAGAATCAACAAGATTCTTTGAACAACCCATCGTTATAATATCAATCTGATTCTTTTTCATTAAACAAGCTATCTACGAATTCACGTCGGTTGAAAAGTTGCAGATCTTCCATCTGCTCACCCAAACCAATATATTTTACAGGAACCTTTAGCTGATCGCTAATGCCTATAACAACACCACCCTTGGCTGTTCCATCAAGTTTGGTAATAGCAAGAGAAGTGATATTTGTAACGGCAGAGAACTGTTTAGCCTGTTCAAAGGCATTCTGACCTGTAGAGCCATCAAGCACAAGCATAACCTCATCAGGAGCCTCAGGAAGAATCTTTTTCATTACATCCTTGATTTTCTTGAGCTCATTCATAAGGCCCACCTTATTATGCAGACGACCAGCAGTATCTATGAGTACCACATCTGCACCATTAGCCTTAGCACTCTGAAGAGTATCAAAAGCCACACTCGCAGGGTCAGCACCCATCTGTTGCTTAATAACAGGAACACCTACTCGCTCTCCCCAGATGCTAATCTGCTCTACAGCAGCAGCACGGAAAGTATCAGCAGCACCAAGATAAACTTTCTTGCCTGCATTCTTGAATTGATAAGCAAGTTTACCGATAGTAGTAGTCTTACCTACTCCATTAACACCCACAACAAGAATTACATATGGTTTGTGATCGGTAGGTAAATCCCAGTTATCATTATCTTCAGTGTTATTCTCTGCCAATAAAGACGCTATCTCATCACGAAGAATACCATTGAGCTCTGATGTGGAAACATACTTATCGCGAGCAACACGCTCTTCGATACGCTCAATAATCTTCAATGTAGTATCTACGCCCACATCACTTGTAATAAGCACTTCCTCAAGGTTGTCAAGAACATCATCGTCAACCTTAGTCTTACCAGCAATAGCACGAGACAACTTATCGAAGACACTCGACTTGGTTTTTTCCAAACCCTTGTCGAGCGTCTCTTTTTTCTTTTTACTAAATAATCCGAATATACTCATTATGCCTCTTCCTCAGGTGTAATAAGTTTATAACCCTTACCATGAATATTGATAATTTCAATCTGATCATCGTCCTTGAGGTGCTTACGCAACTTAGTAATATATACATCCATAGAACGAGCGTTGAAATAGTTATCATCAATCCAAATTGTCTTCAAAGCGAAATCACGCTGAAGAATTTCATTGCGATGAGAACAGAGAAGAGCAAGAAGTTCATTCTCCTTGGTTGTAAGCTTAGTCTGCTTTTCACCAATAACAAGAAGCTGTTTCTGAGTATCGAAAGTGAACTTACCAATGTTGTAAAGAGTAGATTCCTTATTCTTCTTACCACGTACACGACGGAGAATAGCCTCAATACGGAATACAAGCTCCTCCATAGAGAAAGGCTTGGTGATATAATCGTCTGCACCAATTTTAAAACCTTCAAGAATATCATCCTTCAAAGTCTTAGCTGTGAGGAAAATAATTGGAATTTCAGCATTTGCCTGACGAATCTCCTGAGCAAGAGTGAATCCATCCTTCTTTGGCATCATCACATCAAGCACACAGATATCGTATTTGTTCTTCAAGAACTCCTTGTAACCAACTTCACCGTCAGGACAAAGTGTTGCAGAAAAGCCCTTAGCCTGCAGATACTCGCGAAGCAACATACCTAAGTTTTCATCGTCTTCGCACAAAAGAATTTTCAGTTTCTCTTCCATAATCGTAGGATTTTTATGATTAATACTTCTTATTCTAAATTTATTATTTATTCTAATCACCCTTCCACAAATGGCATTTTAATTGTGAATGTTGTACCCTTGCCATATTCACTATCCACATGGATAGATCCATCGTGAAGGTCAACCATCTTGCGAACATAGGCAAGTCCAAGACCAAAGCCCTTAACATCATGTTTGTTGCCAGTATGAACGCGATAGAACTTTTCAAAGATCTTCTTAACGTTCTCCTTGCGTATTCCCTGTCCTGTATCACGAATGCTCACACAAACTTTATCGCCTTCATTCCATGTTCGGATATACACATTAAGAGGCTGTTCTGGTTTACGATATTTTACCGCATTGTCAAGAAGATTAAAGATAACATTCTGGAAATGCATATCATCAACATATATTGTTGAGTCAACAGCTTCTATCTCGGTAAACACCTTTCCACCTGTATGTTCCACACGCAAAGTGAATGAGTTTCCGATATTCTCAACCATCTCGTTGAGATCAATCTCACGTTTCTTCAAGACAGCCTTTTTGCGATCATACATACTCATTTGGAGAACCTTCTCAACAAGGAAGCGTAAACGCTTTGATTCATCATTAATAACACCTCCAAGATGTGCCATCATATTAGGACTCTTTTCAACACTCTTGTCGTTAAGCATCTGAGCTGCAAGCGAAATGCTGGCTATAGGTGTCTTAAGCTCATGAGTCATATTATTGATGAAGTCGTTCTTCATCTCACTATAACGCTTACTTCTGAATATCACAACAATGGTGAAGAGGAATGTAATTAGCAACACCAAAGTAAAGATGATACTTGGAATCATAAAGCGAACAGATGAGAAGATGTAGCTGTCCATATCTGGGAAATGCACCTTTACCACGCCCATCTTAGATTGAGGGTCATAGCGAAAAAGCAGCTGACTATAGCTATTTTCCTCTCCTTCGTCACTGTAATCAGGGCAACGGTAAACTTCTCTTCCATCTTGCGTGAACACACGGAAATGATATTTGATGTTAATACCGTTGTTCATCAATTCTGCATTAAGATCCCTATCAAGCAACTTAAAGTTAATGCGCTCCTTCAATGGTTTGTCGCTTGCAGAATAAAGAATAGAATAAACTACTTCATCAAGCAAAGCTTTCTGATAGATATAACGATTCTTCACGATCTCTTGAAGCGATTTGCTTGCCTCTGAGATAGAATTCTTATCTGTTTTAAGAATCATTGCCTTTGGAAGCGAAGAAGGCTTCGTGGTAATGGTTTTTAATTCAAAAGATGAATATATAGTTCCATCCTTGCCTACAGTAGAATACTGATGCGACTGCTGGATAGTGCCGTCATTTGGTTGTCCTGATCGAGTTCCAACAGAATCAACGCTATACGAATGTCTTTCTGTCTCATTAATATCCTTTTCGAGGAATCGATGTGTTTCATTAAGCTCAAGATTGCGCGAAGCTTGATAAAGAGCTCTATTCACCGACTCATCAAACTGCTCTCGCTTCATGTCAGCCATCTCTTGGATGTAACTAAGCTGAAGATAGAGCAGACCAAGGAATGACATTCCCATGATGATTGCAATTGTCCAAATGGTTCTTTTCTTCATGTTCTAATGTTTGATTGCAAAGATAGCAAAATCTTAAACGTTTAACAATAAAACGTTAACAAAAAAGGCCTTATTTCTGTTTATTAACAAAAACAAGGCCTTTTAGTTAAATATATGCAACTAATTAATATTCACCCCATGCTTTTATATCAATATCATCAAGCGATAATGTTGTAAAGGCATTAATGAACGAACTTGCTAATCTACTATTTGTAATAAGAGGTATGTTAAGATCGATAGCTGCACGACGAATCTTATATCCATTGGTAAGCTCACGTGGAGTAAGATCCTTTGGAATATTTACAACCATATCTATCTTCTTTTCGTGAAGCAAGTCAAGAGCCTGAGGCTGCTGTCCTTCCTCTGATGGCCAATATACTCGAGTATTCTCTACTCCATTTTCTGTAAGATACTTACTTGTACCACCTGTAGCGAAGAGGTTGTAACCCTTCTCCTTAAGGCGTTTTGCTGCATCAAGCATCTCTGCTTTCTGCTTAGCACCACCTGTAGACAACATTACATTCTGCTTTGGAATACGATGTCCCACAGAAAGCATACTCTTAAGAAGGGCCTGGTTAGTATCATCTCCAAGACAACCTACCTCACCTGTAGAGCTCATATCTACGCCCAACACAGGGTCAGCCTTCTGCAAACGATTGAAAGAGAATTGACTTGCCTTTATACCTACATAATCAAGGTCGAAAAGATTCTTCTTTGGTTTCTCAACAGGAAGACCAAGCATAATCTTTGTAGCAAGTTCAATAAGATTTATCTTAAGTACCTTACTTACAAATGGGAATGAGCGTGATGCTCTCAGATTACACTCAATAACAAGAATATCGTTCTCGCGAGCCATATACTGTATATTGAAAGGTCCGTTGATATGCAAAGCCTGCGCTATCTGACGACTAACACGCTTGATACGACGAACTGTTTCTACATATAGTTTCTGTGGAGGGAACTCAATAGTTGCATCTCCAGAGTGAACTCCAGCAAACTCAATATGCTCAGAAATTGCATAAGCAATTATCTCACCATTCTTAGCCACAGCATCAAACTCTATCTCCTTAGCATGTTCTATGAACTTGCTAACAACAACAGGATGTTCTGCACTAACATTTGCAGCAAGCTGCAGGAAGCGCTTTAATTCATCCTCATTAGAACAAATGTTCATAGCTGCTCCTGAAAGCACATACGAAGGACGAACAAGCACAGGGAATCCAACACGCTCCACAAAGGCGTCGATATCTGCCATACTTGTAAGAGCACTCCACTCTGGCTGGTTAATATTATTATTGGTGAGCATAGCAGAGAACTTAGCACGGTCCTCGGCATTATCAATATCCTTAGCTGATGTACCAAGGATTGGCACGTTCTGCTCATCAAGGTGCATGGCAAGGTTGTTAGGTATCTGACCACCTGTTGAAACTATAACACCGTGAGGACATTCCATATCTATGATATCCATAACACGCTCGAAGGTGAGTTCGTCAAAATACAGACGATCACACATATCATAGTCAGTAGACACGGTCTCTGGGTTATAGTTTATCATTATACTTCTATAACCAGCCTTACCGATGGTATTAAGAGCCTGAACACCACACCAGTCAAACTCTACAGAAGAACCAATACGGTAAGCACCTGAACCAAGTACGATGATTGAACGATCATCACGTTCAAAACTGATATCGCTCTTCACTCCACTATATGTAACATAGAGGTAATTGGTCTGAGCTGGATATTCAGCAGCAAGAGTATCTATCTGTTTTACTACAGGAAGAATACCATAGTTCTTACGCAGGTTGCGAACAACAAGCGAAGCCTTATGCATATTATCAAAGTCCTTCTCAAGACCTACCGCACGTGCAATCTGAAAATCAGTAAAACCATATACCTTTGCTGTACGCAGTAGTTCTTTCTCAAGAGTGTTGATATTGCACTTCTTCAGTTCTTCATCAATATCAATGATATGCTTCAACTTGTTTAGGAACCACTTGTCGATCTTTGTGAGATCATGAATCTGGTCAACTGTGTATCCCTTGTGCATAGCCTTAGAGATAACAAACACACGCTTGTCGGTTGGTTCCTGAAGAGCAGCATCAATATCTTCTATCTTCAGTTCCTTATTACCTACAAATCCGTGCATTCCCTGACCAATCATACGGAGACCCTTCTGAATAGCCTCTTCAAAGTTACGACCAACAGCCATAACCTCACCTACAGACTTCATTGAAGAGCCAAGTTCCTTATCTACTCCACGGAATTTTGAAAGGTCCCAACGAGGAATCTTACAAACTACATAATCGAGAGCTGGTTCAAAGAAAGCTGATGTTGTCTTGGTTACTGAGTTCTTAAGTTCAAACAAGCCATAACCCATACCCAACTTAGCTGCAACGAAGGCCAAAGGATAACCTGTAGCCTTAGATGCAAGAGCTGAAGAACGACTCAGACGAGCATTAACCTCGATAACTCTATAGTCTTCTGACTCTGGATCGAAAGCATATTGTACATTACACTCACCAACAATACCAATGTGACGAACAATCTTTATTGAAAGCGCACGGAGTTTATGATACTCTGAGTTTGTCAGTGTCTGTGAAGGAGCTATAACGATACTTTCACCTGTATGAATACCAAGAGGGTCAAAGTTCTCCATGTTACATACTGTAATACAGTTGTCGTAACGGTCGCGAACAACCTCATACTCTATCTCCTTCCATCCTTTCAAGCTCTTCTCAACAAGAACCTGAGGAGAGAACGAGAATGCTTTCTCACAAAGAGTGTTCAGCTCATCCTCATCATTAGCAAAACCTGAACCTAAACCACCAAGAGCATAAGCAGCACGAACAATTACAGGATAACCAACTTCCTTTGCTGCTTTACGAGCATGTTCTATATCCTCACAAGCCTCACTCTTGATAGTTTTAACATTTATCTCATCAAGGCGTTCTACGAAGAGTTCACGGTCCTCGGTGTTCATGATTGCAGCAACAGGAGTACCAAGTACCTTCACGTTATACTTATCAAGAATACCACTCTGCTGAAGTTCTACACCACAGTTGAGAGCTGTCTGACCGCCAAAAGAGAGCAGAATACCATCTGGTTTCTCCTTCTGGATAACACGCTCAACAAAATATGGCTGAACAGGAAGGAAATAAATTTGATCGGCAACACCTTCTGATGTTTGTACCGTTGCAATATTAGGATTGATGAGAACTGTTTCTACGCCCTCTTCACGCAAGGCCTTAAGAGCTTGTGAACCAGAATAGTCAAACTCTCCAGCCTCTCCTATCTTCAATGCTCCAGAACCGAGGAGCAACACTTTCTTTATATTATTATCTTTCATCCGACAAAATTTGAAATGTGGAACCGAAGGTCACAGACCGACGGGAAATAAATAATGAAATTTGGGTATAAATTACTTGAGAGTTTCTATGAAACGGTCAAACATGAACTCTGTGTCCACTGGTCCTGAACATGCTTCAGGATGGAACTGAGAAGAGAACCAAGGGTTCACCTTGTGACGAATACCCTCGTTACTTCCATCATTCATATTAACAAAGAGTTCTTCCCAGTCAGCACCAAGGGTCTTCGCATCAACAGCATAACCATGATTCTGAGAGGTTATATAACATTTCTCTGTTCCTACAAGGCGTACTGGCTGATTATGGCCACGATGACCATATTTCAACTTATAGATTGTTGCACCTGCAGCCTTACTCAACAACTGATTACCCATACAGATACCACAGATCGGCTTTGTTGACTGACTCATCTGCTTGCGAATAATCTCTACTGCATCAGAGCACATATCAGGATCACCAGGACCATTGGCAAGGAACAAGCCATCAAACTGCATAGATGTATAGTCATAGTTCCAAGGTACACGAATTACCTCTACCCCACGGTCAACAAGACAGCGGATGATGTTGGCCTTAACACCACAGTCAACAAGCACAACCTTCTTACCTGCTCCCTCGTTATATTTAATTATTTCCTTGCAGCTAACCTGATCCACGAAGTTCACTCCTTCGTAATTTGCCTCAGGAATGTTATCTGGGTCATCATCAAAGATAATCTTACCCATCATTACACCATGTTCACGCAACACCTTAGTGAGTTCGCGGGTGTCAATACCTGTTATACCAGGAACATGTTCGCGCTTCAACCAATCGCCCAAGCTCTCTACAGCATTCCAATGGCTATACTGCTCTGTATAGTCATTAACAATAATGGCAGAAGCATAAATCTTATCACTCTCCATGAATGTAGGTATGCCATCTTTTTCAATGGTAAATGGTGGCACACCATAGTTACCCACCAAAGGGAATGTCATTGTGAGCAACTGTCCCGCATACGAAGGATCAGTAAGACTCTCAGGATAACCCATCATGGCAGTATTGAATACGACCTCTCCAGCTACAGGCTGTTCGTATCCGAAGCTCTGTCCATGGAACTTGGTTCCATCACTTAAGATTAATGTTACGTTCTTCATCTATATCTTCTTTGATATTTATATTTGTTCTATTTCTAATGGTTTAATTCTAAATTTTCTGGAAAACCTTCTCAACAAAGTTCACGAAGGCCTCATTACAATGCTTGGTTCCACCAGGAGTAGGATACTTTCCTGTGAAATACCAATCACCCTTGTGGTTAGGAATTGCCTTATGCAAACCATCAATGCTCTGGAAAACGAGCTCTATCGGTGTTGTCACTCCCTCCGGACGAAGCATCTCTACAATCTTTTCATTTATCTCCTCTGGAGTGAAAGGCTTGTAGATGTTACGTACTGCATTAATCATCTCATCCTTTGGTTTCTTGAGTTCATCCTTACAAGCATTATATGTCTGAGTGACAACATCTGTCATATTGCGTTCCCTTAACAACTCTATCGTTGCACGGAAAACACAGAACTCCTCAAGACGAGGCATGTCGATACCATAGTAATCAGGATAACGAATCTGTGGTGCACTTGACACAACAACCATCTTCTTTGGATGCAAACGATCCATTATACGAAGAATACTTTCCTTAAGGGTTGTTCCACGAACGATAGAGTCGTCGATGATAACAAGATTATCAACATAAGGCTCAAGACTTCCGTAAGTAATGTCATACACGTGAGAAGCCAGATCATTACGTGAGTTACCCTCTGTGATAAATGTTCTAAGCTTAATATCTTTCCATGCTATCTTTTCTGAACGAACATAGTCGTTAAGAATATCAGCAAGCTCCTCATGAGTAGGTGTGTGCCCAAGACTCTCTATCTTCTTTATTTTCTGCTCGTTGATATAGTTCTTAAATCCTTTAAGCAATCCGTAGTATGCCACCTCGGCTGTGTTTGGGATATAAGAGAACACACTATGCTGATAATCGTAATCAACAGACTTCAGCACTTGAGGAGTGAGTTGTTCACCCAAGAGCTTACGCTCACGATAAATATCTGTATCTGAACCACGAGAGAAATATATACGCTCAAAAGAACAAGCACTATCGCCTTTCTGAGGAATAATTTCTTCAATAGAACAATCACCATTACGCTTCACCATAAGTGCTGTTCCTGGCATAAGTTCTTTGATGTCGCTTGCTTCAAGTTCAAACGTAGTCTGTATTACAGGACGCTCACTTGCTAGAACAACTATCTCATCATCCTTGTAATAATATGCAGGACGAATGCCCCAAGGATCACGCATTGCAAACGACTCGCCACTACCTGTCATTCCACAAATAACATATCCTCCATCGAAATCTTTCATCGTGGTTTTGAGCACATTGCTCATCTTCACGTTGTCTTCAATGTATTTTGTTATTTCAAGATTCTCAAGTTCCATAGCCTTAGCAGCAACAAAGTTGCGCTCAACCTCACGATCAAGGCGGTGACCCATCAACTCAAGCAATATATAAGTGTCGCTATAAATACGAGGACATTGACCTTGCTGTGTCAGCTTATCAAAAATCTCTTCAACATTGGTCATATTAAAGTTTCCGCAGAAAGAAAGATTTTTTGCTCTCCAGTTATTTCTGCGCAAGAAAGGATGAACATACTGTAATCCACTCTTTCCTGTCGTTGAATAGCGTAGATGTCCCATATACATCTCGCCAGCATAAGGAAGAATTTTCTCAGCATACTCTGCATCAGAAAGTTTTTCTGGAGCTACATCCTTGAATGCTTCACTAACAATTCCAAAAATCTCCTGAATAGCATTGCTTCCCTCCGCACGCTCACGAAACATATATTCCTTTCCAGGTTCGGTATTGAGCTTAACGCAAGTAAATCCAGCACCCTCCTGACCACGGTTATGCTGTTTCTCCATAAGAAGATATAGCTTGTTCAAGCCATACATCCATGTTCCATACTTTTGCTGGTAATATTCCAGCGGTTTGAGAAGGCGAATCATCGCAACGCCACAATCCTCATGAATAGCTTTTTCCACTTAGTGTTCTATTTATTAAATATCTTTTTTTACCTTATTTTTTCTATCACAAAAAAAATGAAGAATAAAAACGACTTCTTTTTACGAAATCAATTTTTCATTCTTCATCTCTTTCATCATATTATTAATCTCTTTTTTAAAATACCGCAAGAAGCAATATCCATTAACGTATCATCTGTCGAGAACTCCTGAAGGGCTGATTGTCCATATTGATGGTTCTGGGCAATGATAACTTTGTTGAGAGTAGTATTCACATCACCATCATAAAGACTTTTCGAGCCATCATATTTCATTTGAGAGATACTACCAAAATAAGAAATAAGATTTCCTCCTGAGTAACTACCCAAGAAGACTAAAAAGGGCAACACAAAAAGTAAAAGAATAGACTTCTTCATAACTTTATGATTCTTTGTGGTATAAAATCCGTGCAAAGTTAACTATATATTTTGAATATAGCAAATGAAAGACCCACATTTTTTACAGAAAGGTATTTATTACTGCTTAAAACCATATCACTCACATGCTATTACTATACTATAGCTATACAATTACCATACTATAACCATACTGTTACTCCGACTGTTGTCCGTCTGTTGTCCGTTTGTTGTCCGTTTGTTGTTCGTTTGTTGTCCGTTCAAATAACGGACAACAAACGAACTTCAAACGGTGTTCAATCGGACTTAAAGCCTTGTTACTACCTTGTTGTAGTA
>R26__coassemble_1131_pt1 | contig 13937 bp, 9 predicted proteins | sample R26__metabat2_low_PE_011 | metagenome-assembled genome bin R26 | reverse complement strand
TCTTCGAAGTTGTAGTCATCAGCTGAAACCATACCAACAAGATTTGCGCCCTTTCCTTCTACTGCCTTATATAGTTCAGCCATACCACCGCAGAAAGTATCGCAATAACTCTCGCTATCACCACAACCAAATAAAGCAATGGTCTTACCATTAAGGTCGGCAGCCTTTAATGCCTTTACACCATCATACCAGTCGTCTTGCATTTCGCCAGCACCCCATGTTGATGTTCCGAGCAAAAGATTGTCATAAGCAGCTATAGTCTCTACATTTAGTTTTGCAGCATCTACAACCTCAGCATTATCGAGCTTGCTTGCTATTCTTTTTGCGATATCCTCACATGTACCTGTTGAGGAACCATAAATAACACATGTTTTCTTCATCGTTTTCTATATTTAGTTCGCTTGCAAAATTATGATGAAAAAACATATGGCACAATACCCAGAAATAGTGAAATTAGCCTTCCCCGCCTCTCCAAAAGAAGGAAGGCGTAGAAGGCTTTCTTTATCATTTGACAAAGCATTCTGCTTCACATTGTTCGAGAGTACTATTCCATAAACTTCTTAGCGGCTCTGAGTTGATGACGCATATTACTAAGGAGTTGTTGACTTTCTTGTAGCACGTTAAGATAGAGCAGATTTACCTGCATGAGCGAATTGTCAGATGATTGCTGCATGCGGTCGATATGTTTTTTACGTAGAACAGATAGATTGTCTTTGCAAGTATCTGCATCGGCAAGTATCTGTCGATAGTTATCATATCGTCCTGTTTCAATCTGTTCGCATGTGGCTTTCATTAACTCATTTATTGTGTTCTTTACTGGCATAAACTCATTAATCAGCTCCGACGAAAGTGGATTAAAACTATTGTCAACATGTTCCTTAATAGGTTCCAACATTCTTCTGAGCGTATAGATATATTGCTGATTGCTATTCATGCCGAGATGGAACCATGTGTTGCGTTCAATAGCAATATTATATGGTATGCGTTGCAACACAAGTAGCTGCTGCTTGCGAGTCTTTTTAAGCATAGTCTTAACGTTCTTAAGACTTTTATTTGATTTACCCAACAAGCTACTATTCTCGCTTTCAAAACCCAACATAATCAAATTAAATTGCTCGAGCGAAAATCTACAAATATTTGATTGTGTGCGTCTTACCTGCTTACGCAACATATCCCAAACAAGTTCCGGATCACGTGTGCGCATCATAAGTTGGAACACATCCTTGTCGCGATCTTCCTGCTGGATTTTCTTCCGATATTTTATGTTGCTTCTAATAATGATAACAACCATAAGTACAAGGACAAGAAGATTGGAAACCACTCCTCCATAATACATAAGAAGACACACAAGAGCCGCTGCAAGGAAAGAAGCTCCTGCAGTGATAAACCATCCGCCGATAACCGAGATAACACCTGTGACACGGAAAACGGCACTCTCCCTACTCCATGCTCTATCGGCAAGACTGCTACCCATAGCTACCATAAATGTTACATAGGTTGTAGAGAGTGGCAGTTTGTAGTTGGTTCCTATGGTTATGAGCATAGATGACACTACAAGTGTTACAGATGCGCGCACCATATCAAATGCCGCATTTTTGTCTTCAAGAATTATGGTATTCTTGTTTAAACGTGTATTTATATAGCGTGCAACACAAGAAGGCAGAATTCCAGATACTGCTTTATTGGCACTCTGGAAGAATCTTACTATTGCTCTGGCAGCACGTGAGGATCCAAACATTTCGTCGCCTTCGTCCTGTCGACTTAAATCTACCGATGTTTTTATTACGTTTTGTGCTTTCCTTGATGTAGCCATAGCCACAACCATAATAATTCCCGCCAAAAGAAGATAGACAGGCGGGGTATGAGCACTATCCATTAATGATGTCATCATGAAAGACGAAGGTGTAGCACCATTGGCGTGAGAGACATAATCCTGATAACTTTCTAATCCAGTAAGCGGTATACCTATGAAATTTACAAGATCATTGCCTGCAAATGCCATAGCAAGAGCAAATGTACCAACAAGAACTATCATACGGAAGATGTTTACCTTGAGCAGATGTAGTATCTGTACAAGGAATGTAGAACCCATAAAGGTAATAAACAAAAGCCAACGGGTATTTTCGATTATCCACAAACGAATATCTGAGGCAAGATAAGGACTGTTACCTATGCCCTTTAGGAAAATAAAATAGGCTAATGCAGTAAAGGCTATACCACCAAAAATGGCTATGGTATAACGTGAATGGTGCTTGTAGTTAAAGGTGAAGACAATTCTGCTTATCCACATTATAAACCATCCAAAGACAAAAGCAAAAGCCACACTCACAAAGATGGCTATTATCATGCTTAAGGCTTGCGATGAATTAAGAAGCATGTCATAACCAATGGCATCAGAAGAAAAAGCCTTTAATGTTGCTATAGAAAAGGTGCTTCCCAAGAGTCCAAAAACCAATGAAATGGTTGTTGAGGTGGGCATTCCCAACGAGTTGAAGGTATCAAGAATGAGCACATTGGTAACCATTACAGCAAGAAATATGGTAATTACCTCGGCAAAGGAATAATGCTGAGGGATCATAATACTATTACGAGCCACATCCATCATTCCTGTTGACATTATAGCTCCTAAGATTACTCCAACAGAAGCAAAAATAAGTATTGTGCGAAATTTGGCGGCTCGTGCTCCTACTGCCGATTGCATGAAGTTTACCGCATCATTACTCACTCCAACAAAAAGGCCAAAAACTGCTAAACAAAGCAGAAAGCCCACTATACACATGTAAATCGTTTCCATAACAATATGTTTTGTTTATGATGGAACAGTTCCATCTGATTTGTGATGCAAAAGTATTCAGGGAATATTACAGGGGGATAACATAAATGTTACAATACTGTTACAATTAATAAAAAAACACCTGTATGAGTATCAAGTATTAAATATATTGCTATCTTTGCGACATGAGAAATAATTATAACATACTTGTGGTTGACGATGAGCAAGACCTCTGTGAGATTCTGAAATTCAATCTTGAAACTGAGGGTTATAATGTTGATACTGCCTACTCTGCCGAGAAAGTGCTTGAGATGGAAGTAAAACAATATGATTTGCTTCTTCTTGATGTCATGATGGAAGGAATGAGTGGTTTTGCTTTAGCAAAGAAACTTAAATCAGAGCCTTCAACGGCAAATATTCCAATTATCTTTCTTACAGCTAAGGATACGGAAAACGATATCGTTACAGGTTTCAATATTGGCGCCGATGATTACATCTCAAAGCCGTTTTCCATCCGTGAGGTGATGATGCGCATAAGGGCTGTGTTGAGAAGAACCAGCACCGGCAATGCAGAACCTTCGAACACCTTGGAATACGAAGACCTAAAGATTGACTTAAATAAAAAAACTATTAGTGTGGATGGCGAGGATATAGCTTTCACAAAAACGGAATATGAACTTCTGAAACTATTGCTTGAAGCACCAGGACGCGTGTTTTCGCGTCAGGAATTAATAAACAGAGTGTGGCCACAAGATGTGTTAGTGCTTGACAGAACAGTAGATGTAAATATTACACGACTACGAAAAAAGATTGGTCATTATGCTAATCATATTGTTACACGACAAGGTTTTGGATATTATTTTGACGCATGAAACTATCAGTTGGAAATAAACTATATCTTGGAGTAATATCAGTATTTATGGTATTCGCCGTTGCCTTTATTGTTTTTCAACAAACTCGCGAGAAACGATATAAGGAAGAAACCCTTCATCTGAAACTTCAGGATTATAACGATCGTCTGCACGTATCGCTTGAATTTCTTGGAAACCCAAATGAGGAAACATTAAATAGATATGTGCAACTGCATAATGAGAAGAATATACGTGTGACGCTTATCGACAAAAAAGGACGTGTGTTCTTTGATAATCTACGGAAAGACTATGCTCATATTGCCAACCATTCGAACAGAACGGAATTTGTTCAGGCATTGAAAACAGGACAAGGGGCAACGGTAGATAGAAAGTCGAACACAACGAATATAGATTATTTCTATAGCGCCACATATTTTCCAAAAGCGGGATATGTGATAAGAACAGCTCTACCCTACGATAGCGACCTTGTAAAATCGCTTGAAGCCGATCAACACTATATTTGGTTTGCCTTGTCGGCTATGTTGATTCTTATTATTCCGCTATACAGGTTTACGCAACGGTTGGACAAGAATATCATGAAATTAAGTATTTTCGCATCAAGAGCCGATCATAACGAGAATCTTGACACCGATGATCTGATAGATTTCCCTAATGATGAGCTGGGAGAAATTGCGGAACGTATAATAAAGATTTATAGAAGATTGGAGTCAACACGCAAGGAACAAGACCAATTAAAACGTGAACTGACTCAGAATGTGGCTCACGAGTTGAAGACTCCAGTTGCAAGCATTCAAGGTTTTTTAGAGACTATCATAAGCAATCCTGAGATGGATGAAGAAACAAGGAAACAGTTTCTTGAAAGGTGTTATGCCCAAAGCGAACATCTTGTGTCGTTACTTCGCGATATATCGGCACTTAACCGAATGGATAATGCTCCCGAAGCTATGGATATTGAGGATATTGATATAGCAGAGATTGTTGTGCAAATACAACAGGAAACGGCATTGGAATTAGAAAAGCATAAGATGAAGTTTATTAACCGGTTGCCTGCAGCCATTCCTGTAAAAGCAAATAGAAATATGATATATAGCATTTTCCGCAACCTAACGGATAATGCCATTGCATATGCTGGAGAAGGCACGACAATAAATCTGTCAGCAGAACACGACAATAAATATTGGTATTTCAAATTTAGCGACAACGGAATAGGTGTGCCTGCAGAACATTTACCACGCATCTTCGAACGCTTCTACCGTGTGGATAAAGGCAGAAGCCGCAAAATGGGCGGCACTGGTCTTGGTCTTGCCATAGTGAAAAATGCTATCTTACTGCATGGCGGAACAATTGAAGCCAAGAACGAACCACAAGGAGGACTAAGTCTAAATTTCCACATCCCACGTTGTAGGATGTAGGAATTTAGAATGTAATACTGAATTTCGAGAGAGTTAATCCAACAGCGTTGTTGCACGCACACGACTAAGTGTCTCTGGAGTCATCTGCAGATAGTTGGCAACAAAGACAAGCGGTGCACGAAGAACAACCTGTGGATTGAGTTTACATAACTTCTTATATCTATCTTGAGCCGTTTCAAAACGCACAAGATCAGCATGAACCTGCGAAAGAATCAGACTCTCTTCAAGTATCTTACGGTAGAGAATCTGTATGTTTACATTATGCAAAGCTACTTCTTCGAGTTTTTTCTTTGGCATAGCATAAACTACAGTTGGCTCAAGGGCTTCTATCTGTAGATGAGTTGGTACTTCACGAAAAAGGCTCTCAATACACATGATGATAGAGCGGTCAACGCCAAGGTGTTCGGTTACTTCTTTTCCATTCTTGAAATAGAACTGACGAACGAGTCCCTTGTCAACATAATATATGTTTTCACAGATGTCGCCTTCTTTGAGAATCAATTCATTCTTAGCAAACTTCATTGGTACCAGAATACTTTCCAGCAAATCAAGTTCCTCGTGAGTCATGGTGCTATATTTACGCGCCAACTCACGAGCTATGTCTCTTGGGGTGTTAGAAGGTTCTTTCATTTTAGTTCCTCACTTCCTGTTTTAATAGTTTCTAATCAAGTTTTAATACGGCAAGGAAAGCCTTTTGAGGCACCTGCACGTTTCCTACCTGCTTCATGCGTTTCTTTCCCGCCTTCTGCTTTTCAAGCAACTTACGCTTACGGCTCACGTCACCACCATAACATTTGGCAGTAACATCCTTGCGTACTTGCTTTACTGTTTCACGAGCCACAATCTTTGCACCAATAGCTGCCTGGATTGCGATATCGAACTGCTGACGTGGAATAAGTTCTTTAAGCTTTTCACACATACGGCGTCCAAAAGTAACGGCATTGCTTTCATGGGTAAGAGTAGAAAGCGCATCTACAGGCTCACCATTGAGAAGAATATCTAATTTGGCAAGCTTGCTTGGACGGAAGCAATCAATATGATAATCAAACGAAGCATATCCCTTAGAGATACTCTTCAATTTGTCATAGAAGTCGATAACGATTTCGCCTAACGGCATCATGAAATGCAACTCCACACGATTTCCACTTACATACTCCTGCTTAATGAGCTCACCTCGCTTGTCGAGACATAGAGTCATTATAGGACCAATATAAGTAGTAGCTGTGATGATTGTCGCTCTAATATATGGTTCTTCAATATGGTCTATAATAGTTGGCTCAGGAAGTCCTGATGGATTGTGCACCTCTTTGGAACCACCTTGCTTGTCGTAAACCATATATGATACGTTAGGAACGGTAGTGATAACATCCATATTGAACTCACGATCAAGACGCTCCTGAATAATCTCCATGTGAAGAAGTCCGAGGAATCCACAGCGGAAACCGAACCCCAATGCTACAGAACTCTCTGGCGAGAATGTTAGCGAAGCATCATTGAGCTGTAGTTTCTCAAGCGAGGCACGCAGATTTTCGTAATCGTTAGGATCAATAGGATAAACACCGGCAAAAACCATCGGCTTTACTTCCTGGAATCCTTCTATAGCCTTGTCGCATGGGTTAGAAACCGATGTAACGGTATCACCAACCTTTACTTCGGTAGCCGTCTTGATACCCGAAATGATATATCCCACCTCACCTGTTGTGAGTTCTTTTGTTGGCATCATATCCATCTTGAGTACACCCACCTCGTCGGCTACATATTCCATTCCTGTATTGAAGAATTTCACTTTATCACCCTTACGTATTGTTCCGTTAGTAACCTTACAAAGGACAATAATTCCACGGAAGGAATTGAAGATAGAGTCAAAAATCAAAGCCTGTGGAGCTGCTTTAGTATCGCCAACGGGATGAGGAATGCGCTTAACAACAGCCTCAAGAACATCCTCTACACCTTCACCTGTCTTACCCGATGCACGGATAATTTCAGAACGATCACAACCGAGAAGTTCTATTATCTCGTCTTCAACTTCGTCAGGCATGGCATTAGGCATGTCTATCTTGTTGATAACAGGAATAATTTCAAGGTCATGATCTATAGCCATGTATAGGTTGGAAATGGTCTGAGCCTGCACACCTTGTGTAGCATCAACAACCAACAAGGCACCCTCACAAGCAGCAATGCTTCGAGAAACCTCATAAGAGAAGTCAACATGTCCTGGAGTATCAATAAGATTGAGAATATAGTTCTGTCCATCTTCAGCCTTATATTCCATCTGAATAGCATGGCTTTTGATGGTTATTCCTCTCTCACGCTCCAAATCCATATCGTCAAGCATTTGCCCCTCAGTAATCTGAATTGTCTTAGTTTTCTCTAATAAACGATCAGCCAAGGTTGACTTTCCATGATCGATATGAGCAATGATACAAAAGTTTCTTATGTTGTTGATATTATACATTAATTTCTATTTTATGTGCAAAGATAGCTGAAATCATACATAATACAAAATAAAAACACCTTTTTTCATTTGTTTTTTTTATTCATTTGCATTATATTTGCACAAAAAATCAGAAGATAATGAAGAAATATTTACTATTTGCAGTTGCATCATTGGCATTAATGTGCAGCTGCCACCACGACACTATTGAAGATAGAGCTGAACGTGAAGCTAAGGATTATACCGAGAAATACTGCCCCACTCCATATACGAATGATGTGCGTACAGATAGTCTTACTTTTGACAAATCGTCAAAAACATTCACGTACTATTGTCGCTTAAGAGGATTAATAGACAACCCAAAAGTAATTGCCGAGAACGAGACAAAATTAAAGACTGCTATTCGTGAGAATTTCTCTAACGATACTGGTACAAAAATATATAAGGACGCTAAATTTAACTTCATCTATATATTGCGTTCAGACAATGATCCGAAAACTATTTTGCTTAAGGTAAAATTAACAGAAAAAGACTATAAATAAAACAAATAAAGCCCCACAATGTGGGGCTTTATTGTTGACTATTCATTTTACTCAGGCTTCATATTGGTGTACACATTCTGTACATCATCGAATTCCTCAAGTTTTTCAATCATCTTATCAATTGTCTCACGCTGTTCTGGTGTAACCTCCTTCAAATCTGTAGGAATGCGAGTGAACTCAGCTGTTGTGATTTCAAATCCGTTTTCCTCAAGATATTTCTGAATGTCACCAAAGCTTGTTGGAGCACCATAGATTGTGATCTCGCCTTCTTCCTCATCAGTATCAAACTCATCATCAACCTCGAAGTCGATAAGCTCGAGAATAAGATCATCCATGTCAACACCTTCCTTCTGCTTGAAAGTGAACACACACTTGTGGTCGAACATAAAGCTAAGAGAACCCTGTGTACCAAGGTTACCATTGAACTTATTGAATACAGAACGGACATCAGCAACGGTACGTGTGGTGTTGTCTGTCAGTGTATCAACGAAGATTGCAATTCCGTGAGGACCATAACCCTCGTATGGTACTTCCTTGTAATCGCTGGTATCCTTACCCATAGCGTTCTTGATAGCACGGGTAATGTTGTCCTTAGGCATATTCTCACGCTTTGCAGTTGCTATAATTGCACGCAAACGTGGGTTATTCTCAGGCTCTGGACCGCCAGCCTTTACAGCAATAGCAATCTCTTTACCTAACTTTGTGAATGTTTTGGCCATGTGGCCCCATCTTTTAAGCTTTGCAGCTTTACGATATTCAAATGCTCTTCCCATAATATGTTATTTTTTTACTTTCTATTTATTACTACCTCAATTCTGCATTCAACTGGTTTGTAAGCTGATAGATCAGCTTCTTCATGATTGCCTCGATAGCCTTATCGTTAAGAGTCTTCTGATCGTCCTGAAGGATGAAGTTTACAGCATAGCTCTTCTTACCTGCAGGAAGATTCTTACCCTCATAAACATCAAAGAGCTCAACACTCTTAAGAAGCTTCTTTTCTGTTTTCTCAGCAATAGCTACAATCTCAGCAAACTCAACACTCTTATCAACAAGGAGAGCAAGGTCGCGACTAACAGCAGGATACTTGCTTATTTCCTTGAATGTAAGATTTATCTTGCGAACAGCCTTCATAAGGTTGTCCCAGTTGATGTCTGCATAGTACACATCGTTCTCAAGATCAAACTGCTTCTTGAATTTAATATCAAGAATACCAACCTCTGCGATAACCTTACCATTCTTAAGCTCATAAGAAAGAGCCTTAGAGAAGATATTGTTTTCGCTCTTCTTGATTGATACCATACCCATTGGCAATCCTACACGACGGAAAACGTTCTCTACATAAGCCTTAAGCTCATAGAAGCTGCTATCCTCGTTAGGATGAGCCCATGACCCTTCTACACGCTTACCAGTAAGCCACAGAGCAAGATGGTGATCCTGTGTATAAGCCTTAATAGGACTTTCCTCTGTCCAGTTCTCCTTATTATAGTGATAAGTGTTACCACTCTCGAAGAAACGAAGGTTGGCGTTCTTACGGTTCACATTGCGAACGATACTCTCAAGACCACCGAACAGCATGCTCTGACGCATAACACCAAGATCAGCAGAAAGAGGATTCATAACCTTTACGGTGTTCTCCCACAGATAGCTGTTCCACTCGTTGCCCTCATAGTAAGAGCTCTTGGTGAGTGAGTTGTTCATAATCTCCTCAAAGCCCATACCTACAAGCTGTTCACCAACGATATTCTCTACATGATACTCATGGTCGGCAACGCCCTGAACATTAAGTGAAGACTTGAGTGTTGTAGGAATCTCTACATTATTATATCCATAGATACGAAGGATGTCTTCAACAACATCACAAGGACGCTGAACATCTACACGGAAAGGAGGAACAAGAAGATCAAGACCCTCAGCATCCTCTTTTTCAATCTTCATATCCAAGCTTTCAACGATACTCTTAATAGTCTCAGCACCAAGTTGCTTACCAATAAGGCGATCGCAATATTCATAATTAAGTCGTACTGCAAAATCAGGCATTGGAGCAGGATAAACATCCTTGATTTCCATACTAACCTTACCGCCAGCAAGTTGCTTGCAAAGAATAGCAGCCTGTTTCAAAGCGTATACCTGCAGATTAGGGTCAATACCACGCTCAAAACGATAGCTTGCATCTGTGCTAAGTCCGTGACGACGAGCACTCTTTCTAATCCATGTTGGATGGAAATAAGCACTTTCAAGAACAACATTCTTTGTTGTTTCGTAAGTTCCACTACCCTTTCCACCAAAAATACCAGCAATACACATTGGCTCTTCTGCATTACAGATGCTCAAATCGTGCTCACCAAGGGTGTGCTCCTCGCCATCGAGGGTAACAAACTTAGTGCCTTCTGGCTGAGTGCGAACAACAATCTTGTTACCCTTAACCATATCAGCATCAAAGCAATGCATTGGCTGGCCATAAGCCATCATAATATAATTGGTAATGTCCACGATATTGTTGATAGGACGAAGACCGATAATATTCAGTTTATCCTGCAACCACTTTGGACTTTCCTTTACTTCACAATCAGTAATACTCAAACAAGCATAACGCTTGCAAGCTTCTGTATTTTCAATCTCTACCTCAATAGGCAGTTCGTTGTTGTCAACCTTGAACTCATCGCAACTTGGACGATGAAGACTTGTCTTATATCCATTCTGCTTAAGCCATGCATAAAGATCACGAGCAACACCATAGTGGCTTGTTGCATCAGCACGGTTAGCTGTTAAGTCAATCTCTATTACCCAATCACTCTCTAAGTTATAGTATTCTGCTGCAGGCTGACCAACAGGAGCATCTTCTGGAAGAACGATAATACCATCGTGACTTGTGCCAACACCAATCTCGTCTTCTGCACAAATCATACCCAAAGACTCTACACCACGAAGCTTTGATTTCTTAATAGTAAATTCCTTGTCACCATCATAAAGCACACAACCAAGATCAGCAACAATAACTTTCTGACCTGCAGCAACATTTGGAGCACCACACACAATCTGCTGTGGTTCACCCTTACCAAGGTCAACAGTAGTTACATGAAGATGATCTGAATTTGGATGAGCTTCGCAAGTAAGAACCTTACCAACAAAAAGTCCTTTCAAGCCACCTTTGATAGTTTGTACTTCTTCTAATGCATCAACTTCAAGACCAGTAGATGTCAGCGCGTCCGCTACTTCCTGAGGGGTCAGATCGAAGTCGACGTATTCTTTAAGCCATTTATATGAAACTTTCATTATAATGATTTTTTATTGTATACTCAAAAACGGTGCAAAAATACAATTTTTTTCGCTGCTACACAAGCATATTTATAAAAAAAGAATGCCGAGACAAAGTTGCCCCGGCATTTTAAGGTTATATTGTTCAATGTGTCTATTCATCATCAGCATCGGCTTCTGCCTCATGAGCTGCAATAAGAGCTGTTTGAATCTCGTTAGGAACAAGTTCGTAACTTGCAAACTTAGTAGTAAACGATGCACGGCCACCTGTGAGCGAGCTAAGCGAGATACTATAGTTTGCCAACTCCTTCTGTGGAATCTTTGCCGACAGCTTCTGATAGCCTGCCTCAGTATCCATACCCATAATAAGGGCTCTGCGTCCTTGCAGGTCACTCATAACATCACCCATAAAGTCTGCAGGAACATAAACCTCAAGATCATAGATTGGCTCAAGAATCTTTGGGCCAGCCTGCTTGAAAGCATCGCTAAAGGCATGACGTGCTGCAAGTTTGAAAGAAAGCTCATTAGAGTCAACTGGATGCATCTTTCCATCGTAAACAACAACTCTTACATCACGTGCATAAGAACCCGTTAACGGACCACGTTCCATACATTCCATAACACCCTGAAGAATAGCAGGCATAAATCTCTGGTCAATGGCTCCACCAACAACAGAGTTTATAAACACAAGCTTTCCACCCCAAGGCATATCGCGCTCTTCTTTACCTTTCATGGTAACCTTGAACTCTTGTCCATTGAAGTTGTAACTTGTTGGGTCAGGCATACCTTCAGCATATGGTTCAACAATAAGATGAACCTCACCAAACTGTCCTGCTCCACCACTCTGCTTCTTGTGACGATATTCAGCCTTAGCCTTCTTTGTGATAGTTTCACGATAAGGAATACGAGGTTCCTCAAAGTCAACATTCAGCTTTTCGTTATTCTCCAAACGCCATTTCAAAGTACGCAAGTGGAATTCTCCCTGACCATGAACAATAGTCTGCTTCAGTTCCTTAGAGTTTTCAAATACCCATGTAGGATCTTCCTGATGCATCTTCAGGATGGCTGCCATCACCTTCTCTGTGTCTTGAGCATTCTTAGCCTTTACCGCACGACTGTACTTTGAGTTAGGATACTTTATGAAGTCAAACTTCCATTCTGCATCCTTACCATTAAGAGTGTTTCCTGTTTTTACATCCTTCAACTTAACAGTACAACCAATATCACCAGCCTGGAGTGAATCAACAGGAATACGGTTTGCACCAGCACAAGCATATATCTGTCCCATGCGTTCTTTAGAACCACGATCAGCATTCGAAAGGTCATCACCAGGCTTAACAGTTCCACTCATAACCTTGAAGTAGCTTACTTCACCAATATGAGGTTCCATACCAGTCTTGAAGAAATAAAGACTTTCAGGACCATTAGCAACAGGATCAACTTCTTCACCACGAGTATTGTGAATCTTTGGCATTTCGCTAACGAAAGGAACCACATTACCAAGGAATTCCATAAGGCGCTGCACACCCATATCCTTATGAGCATCAACACAGAATACTGGGAAGATAGAACGAGTTACCAATCCCTTGCGTATTCCCTCGCGCATCTCGTCTTCAGTAAGCGTTTCTGTCTCAAAGAATTTTTCCATAAGAGAGTCATCATTCTCGGCTGCTGCCTCAACAAGTGCCTTATGAAGCTCCATAGCCTTATCCATTTCCTCTGCAGGAATTTCTTCGCGTTTAGGAGCACCGCCATCAGGTCCCCATGACAACTTCTTCATGATGAGCACATCAATGATTTCGTGGAAATCAGGACCCGTCTTCACAGGATACTGAATCTGCACGCATTTTGAGCCATAGATTTCCTGCATACTATTGATAATGTTATCAAAGTCACATTTCTCTGAATCCAACTGATTAATAAGGAAGATAACTGGTTTGCCTAATTTCTCGGTATAACGGAAATTATTCTGAGTACCCACCTCTGGTCCATACTGACCATTAATAAGTATAACAGCCTGATCGGTTACATTCAGGGAAGTGATAGCACCACCCACGAAGTCGTCGCTACCAGGGCAATCTATGATATTTAATTTCTTATTGTTCCACTCTACATGAAAAACTGTTGGGAATACAGAGTAGCCATATTCCAATTCAACAGGGAAATAGTCACTAACGGTATTCTTAGCTTCTATTGAACCACGTCGCTTTATAATACCAGCTTCAAATAACATACTCTCGGCAAGTGTGGTCTTGCCGCTGCCCGCACTACCAAGCAATGCGATGTTTTTGATTTCATTAGTCTGATAAACTCTCATATCAAAAGATTTAAGTTGTTAGTAATAAATTCTTTCATGGAAAGCCAGATAGGTCATGTCTGACTTTTATTGGGCTCTAAGATATGATTTTTTTACGAAAGTCCCAAAAGAAAAAGCAAAAAAGTGCACAACTTTTTAAACTTATTAGTAATTTTGTATTCAAATAACTATTATGACGGGATTATACATTCATATACCTTTCTGTGCATCAAGATGTATTTACTGTGGTTTTTATAGCACAACCATGGAAAATATGAAGCAACGATACATTGATGCTGTATGCAAGGAAATAAACAGCTATTACAACGACAAGACAACAGCTGCCTCGTGGC
>R26__coassemble_1102_pt1 | contig 14100 bp, 12 predicted proteins | sample R26__metabat2_low_PE_011 | metagenome-assembled genome bin R26 | reverse complement strand
GATAATTTGCGATTAATTTTTGATAATTCGCGTCTGCGTAAGCAAAATAACATTACAACTCATTATTCACTATTAATTATTTTTTTCTCTTGTTGGAAGGGGTGAAGTTCGGGTTAAAGCTCTTTTGGGTTTTGTCCTTGAAATAGCCGGAGCCGGTGTGTTTTGGCTTGGCTGCTTTTCCTACTCCCGGATTGTCATATACTGAGCCGACGGGTTTGTCGTCATAACGTACATCGGGACGTTTCTTGCGACTTTCTTTGCCTCTGCGTCCACGGGGCTCGTCGTTTTTGTGACGGGCATTCTTGTCTTTGTGGTTGCTGAAACCACCTGGTATGCCGTTAGGATAGAGTTTCTGCAGCAGGTCTTCACGGTGCATACGTATGAGTTCCTGACGTATACCTGCTCGTTCCTCTGGCTTATACCAGAAGAAGAACTGACGTTGTGCGAGTTTCTCTTTTGGTGTCTTTGCCGAGAATACTGGCTCGAGGGTGTAGGGGTCGAAACCTGTGTACCATGCCTCTGTTGACACAGTCATTGGCGTAGGGGTGAAGTCCTGTACCTGCTCGAGATGGAAGTCGAGGTCTTTGGTTATCACCGCAAGCTCTGCCATATCCTCTGGATGGCAACCAGGGTGCGAACTGATGAAATAAGGTATTATCTGCTGGCGAAGACCTTCTTCTTTGTTTATCTTGTCGAAGATGCGCTTGAACTCATAGAACAGTTCGAACGATGGTTTGCGCATGAGCTTCAGCACTCGGTCGGAGGTGTGCTCAGGTGCTATCTTCAGTCGTCCGCTGACATGTTTTGTGATAAGCTCGCGTGTGTATTGTCGTGCTGCCTCGTTGCTCTTCTCGTCTTTGCTCTTGTGCAGCAACAGGTCGTAACGCACACCACTACCAATGAAGCTCTTCTTTATCTCTGGAAGGGCGTCAACGGCATGATAGATGTCGAGAAGTTTGCTGTGGTCGGTGACGAGGTTAGGACAAATCTGTGGGTTTATGCATGATGGGCGCTTGCAATGTTCGCATGCCTTGAGGTTGCGTCCGTGCATACCATACATATTTGCTGAAGGACCGCCAAGGTCGCTGAGGTAGCCTTTGAACCCTGGCATCTTAACTACTTTCTTTACCTCACGAAGAATGCTCTCTTTGCTTCGGCAGGCGATGAACTTGCCTTGGTGAGCTGAGATAGTGCAGAAGGCACATCCGCCAAAACAACCACGATGGATGTTTACCGAGAACTTAATCATCTCGAAGGCAGGAATGGTCTTGCCTTTGTATTTTGGGTGAGGCATACGTGTGTATGGAAGGTCGTAGCACGCATCTACCTCAGGTGTTGTCATTGGTGGGTAAGGTGGATTGATAACCACATACTTATTGTCAACGGCTTGTATAAGGCGTTGTGCATGCATCTTGTTTGACTCTTCCTCTACATGACGGAAGTTTTCGGCTTCTGCCTTTTTGTTTCTTAGACATTCCTCATGGCTATGCAGAACGATATCGTCGTCTTTGATACCGCCATCGATGCCGTCTTCCTTGCAGAGATAAGCTGTTTGAGGAATCTCGCGAATGTCTTTGATGTTTCTACCCAGTTCTATCTGCTTAGCTAATTCGGTGATAGGCTTTTCGCCCATACCATAGATAAGTATGTCGGCACCACTCTTGACAAGGATACTCTTTTCGAGATGATCCTGCCAATAGTCGTAGTGGGTGACACGGCGCAGGGAAGCCTCTATGCCGCCAATGGCAACAGGCACATCGGGATAGAGCTTCTTTAGAATCTGTGTATATACGATTGTTGGATAGTCGGGGCGCATGTCGTGACGTGAGTCAGGGCTATAGGCATCTTCGCTACGCAGGCGACGGTTGGCTGTGTAGCGGTTTACCATTGAGTCCATGGCTCCTGGTGCAATACCAAAGAAGAGGCGTGGGCGTCCGAGTTTCTTAAAGTCACGGAAGTCGCCATGCCAGTCGGGTTGTGGCACTATAGCCACACGATATCCCGCAGCCTCCAGATAACGACCAATTACGGCTGCTCCGAAGGCAGGGTGATCAATATATGCGTCGCCCGAGAAGAGAATGATGTCGAGCTGATCCCATCCACGAAGGTCACACTCTTTCTTCGTTGTGGGTAGAAAATCTGTTAGTTTATATTCCATTATTTTTATTCTTCCACTCCACGTATGCTAATACGAGGTTGTGGAGCCCTAAGGCCTTCATATTGTTATTGTAAATGACATCAAGACAGAGGTCGAGAAGGTCATTGTCCTTGGTGCTGCTTTCGAGAAGTGCACGGACATTGAGTTTCAACTTGTCAAGAACTGCTTCGTCAACAAATCCGTTGGAATCAACGAGATTGCGGAAGAGTTGATACTTTTCAATTGTTTCGAGATGCTTATCAGTAATCTCGATGCTTCGGGTACCAGATTGGTTTGCTTGAATTTTCATGATAGTAAATACCTCTCTCCCCGCTCTCCAAGTGGAAGCCTCTCCCCGTCCTCAATGGTCTTTACACCCCCTTCACTTCCCCCGTTCCCGGGGGACAGAAACCCCGAAAGGGAAGGGAGGACTATCTTGCAAGCAGTTTGAGAGGATTTTTTTTAAAATTATTACTCTATGTTTATTGTTTGCTATTTTTGTCTCCACGATTTTTTATTTTATCGGCTGGGGGAGGCTATTAGATAGTTTAGTATCCCCTGCATCAACTTATCCCTCTCACCCTTTTCCCTGATACATTCGAAGGGAACGCCCATGACGAAGGTGGCATAGTCGCTGCCTTTGTAAGCTACTGCTGCCGAAAGGCCGTTGTCGTATTGCATGGCGCAGATGGCATTCTGCAGTGGCTGCAACACTTCGGGATGGGTGGCTGCATAGTGAGTGGGGTTGATGGAACGATAGTAGTTAAACATCATTCCCAAGCCATTGAGCATGTTGCCGATAGAGTCGGTTTGGGTTGGCGCATACTCCAGTTTGAACAGTGATTGCATGAAGCTCTTGTCGGTAGGGTTCTGCATGTCGCTGCCAAGGAAGCTGCCACTAACCATTATCTTACCATGAAGACGTGAGTAGGCATTGAGCTTCTTCTGCATGGTAGGGGTGAAGGTCTTGTAGTATTTCAGTTGCCAAGGTGCATTCTTCTGCAATCCAAAGACAAGATCTATGGCTGTGTAATACATGCTCTGGTCGTCTTCTACGAAGGCATCGGCACTGGTGCTCACCACATTATACTGATGTGTTGAGGCGATGGCGTCGGCATGGGTACGCACATGGTTGAAGTCGTTGCCGGCAACCATGTTCTGACCTTCCCAACCAGCTGTTATGCCGCGTGTTACTCCTTCATCGATACTTAGGTCGAAACCTTTCTTGCCTGGCTTGTTTACAACGGCAGGTGATGAAAGGCGGTTGAATGCATCGACGATGAGAACTGTGTTTGTTGCTTCTGGTTGATATACGGCAGAAAGCACATTTGATGGGAAACTCTCGCCACCATCGTTTACTGCCGATACGCGGAAGTTATATACTATTCCTGGTTCGAGCTTGATATCGTAGTAGTCTTTTCGGGTGTTTGTTCCGTTATCAAAATCACTGTTGCCTGTAGCCACATACACATTATAGCTCTTGGCGGTGGCTGTTGGCTCAAGCAGGTCGTAGGTGGGAATCCACGACAATCGAACGGTGCCTTTCTTAATGAACTCTAACTTGAACTTATGTGGCGCAAGTGGCTGGATAACAGTCTTTTCGCCATGCTGGTCGTTAACGTATCTTGCGATGGTTTTATATACCGAACGTGCAAGGGCGAACTTGAAGTTTGGATCGTGTCCTAACTTCATGTCGGCAAAGTTTTGGTGAGAGAGTGTTTCAAGAATTGCTGAAGGAACTTCTGGGTTTCGTGTTTCTGAATAGTTACGATCCCAGAGGTAGCGACGTGCCCAGCGACTTGCTATAGGAGGAAGGTCTCTATCGAGGCCGTCGAGGAGTCGGCGGGCAAGGTCTTTGGATGTTTGTCGTGAGATGCCTGCATCGAGAAGTCCTTCATTGTATTCTGTTGTGCATACGGCAAGCGAACCGATGAGGTCGTAGTCGTTGTTTGTCTTTCCTGCATCGCTGTGAATGGCAAGGGCGAGTTCAAGAGGTACTTTCTTGCCTTTGATGGTTGGCATGAATACCGAACCGCCACCGAGCCAGTTGGTCATCAGCGGGCGCACATTGATATCGTCGCCATAGTCGCTCTCGTCGTGCTTTGTGCCATATACTTCGTAAGGGGCGCCTGCCCATTGTGCATAGTAGCGTGCTCCCTCAAGGCAGCGTGGAAGACTGCTGGTGGTGCCTCCACGTTCTATATTGCCCATACCTCCACCAAATCGAACGGCATCGGCAGATACAACGCCTTTTTGTTTAGAATAGTTGGTGAGTACAACACGGTTGAACTCGTTGCAGCCTCGGTCGAAATTGAATGAACCAAGATACACCCATGTGTTGCCACCCATCTGTTGGTTTACGTGAAAGGTGGTTTTCTGTCCTTGGTGATAAACAATGTATTCGGCATCATCAATGCTGGCAGCATTTGTTTGGTAGCTGACATATACTGCATATCTGCCTTCTGACGAGAACTGTGGTTGATAGCTTACTGATGAAGCATTAGAGTGACTGCTTGTTGTGATACATTGGCGGGCAGTACCTGCAGAGAAGGGATTTTCAATGTTCTGATAATTTCCCTCGTGCATAGCAAAACCACGTTCGTCGGAACGGGTCCACAAACGTGATTTGTTCTGCTCAGAATAGTGTGAAAGAGCTGTGCTGTGGTCGTTGTCAACGATAACCTCAAGAGGTTGCCAGTCGCGTTCGCGGGGTGTGAACACAATTGCTCCAGCATTCTCGAGCATAGGTATAAGATAAGGAACCACGATAGTTTGAGTGAAGAGGTCTTCTGTTGTCTCAAACAATCGTGGGCGTTGCCATTTCCACACCTTCTTTTCGTTGTCGAAATATCTACCATGACTTGCCCATACGCTAAGGTGCCTGTTGCTTAATCCGTGCTTAATCTTATTAGGTTTGGAAGCGTTGGTAACCCATGGTTTGCCTTTATATTCGATGTCGCCCCACGCTTTTTTGAATTGCTGAGCATTGGTGTGGAAAGGGGCGAGGAGCAGTAAACTGCCAAGTATAAAATTTTTTATAGCCAATGTTAATATCTGAATTTCTCAGGGAACTTGCCTTTGAAATGACTGAAGTAAGCTTTTACTTCATTCATCTCAGTATCAATATCGCCTGAAGGTATGAAACTGCGTGTACACTCAATGGTTTTCTTCTCGTAGTCAACGCCATAGAGTAGAACGGGAATCTGTGCTTTGAGTGCAATGTAATAGAATCCCTTTTTCCAATCAGGATTTGGCGAACGAGTACCTTCTGGAGTGATGCAGAGTTTAAAGCTGTCGCGTTGCAAAGCTGTGTTGGCAAGATTATCAGTCATGCTGCTGTGCTTGGAACGCCATACTGGTATTCCACCAAGTTTCTTGAAGATAGGTCCTAATGGCCAGAAGAACCATTCTTTCTTCATAAGGAAATTGATGTGCATGCCCTCGGCTTTAGTGTATAGCTGACCAAGAATAAAATCCCAGTTGCTGGTGTGAGGAGCTAAACAGATGATAAACTTGTCGGGATGGTCAACGGTTATATTTGTTTTCCATCCCCAACGCTTGTATAAAATCCACTTGCAAAGGTTCTGCAGCATATTACCCTAAATTAACGATTTGGTCAATAAGCTCAGATGCCTGTTTGTTGAAATCAGAAATGATAGTCTTGAAATAAGTTTTCTGTTTCAATCCTGGTTCAGGATGAGAAATGCGACGTACAAAGTCGTTGTGAGTAATGATGACAGATGAAAGGATAGCAGCAATGTTCTCTTTCTTTTCTTCTGAACATGCTAATGATGCAGCGTAAGCTTCAGCAAAAATATCGCTGCAGATAAAACCGATAGTCTTTTTTAAATCTCTTTTGTTAGCCATAATTCCGTTTGTTTTGTTGTAAACAATAATATATTTTCTCGCACGGATTTGTATCTTCAGAACACAATCCAATGTCAAAGATAGAAAAAAAATGGGATATGCAAGTATTTGTGCAAAAAAAAATGCAGTTTAACCATTAATTCTTTCCATAATTCGTGGAAAAACGCTATTTTTGCAGAGCAGAAATTTTATGTAGATTAAATTTTTTAATTAAAATACAATTTATTATGGAAATTAGTGCATTGCAGAAGGAGAGAGCTGCTTACCAGCCAAAGCTGCCTAAGGGCCTCCAGGGTGCAGTAAAGGTAAAAGAAGGTGAGCCTACTCAGAGTGTAGGTGACCAGGAAGAAATCAAGAAGTTGTTCCCTAACACTTACGGTATGCCTCTCGTAGAGTTCGTACCTGGTGACGAGGCTAACACAGCTAAGATGAACGTTGGTATCATCCTCTCAGGTGGTCAGGCTCCTGGTGGTCACAACGTTATCTGTGGTCTTTATGATGCTGTTAAGAAATTGAACCCAGAGAACCGTCTTTATGGTTTCTTGATGGGTCCTGGTGGTCTTGTTGATCACAACTATATGGAGATTACCGACGATGTAGTTGCTAACTATCGCAACACTGGTGGTTTCGATATGATTGGTTCTGGTCGTACAAAGCTTGAGAAGGTTGACCAGTTCGAGAAGGGTTTGGAGATTATTCGTGAGCTCGATATCAAGGCTGTTGTTATCATCGGTGGTGACGACTCTAACACTAACGCTTGTGTACTTGCTGAGTATTATGCAGCTAAGAACTATGGCGTACAGGTAATCGGTTGTCCTAAGACTATCGACGGTGACTTGAAGAACGATCAGATTGAGACTTCTTTCGGTTTCGATACAGCTTGTAAGACATATTCTGAGCTTATCGGTAACATCGAGCGTGACTGTAACTCAGCACGTAAGTACTGGCACTTCATCAAGGTTATGGGTCGTTCAGCTTCTCATATCGCTCTTGAGTGTGCTTTGCAGACACAGCCAAACATCTGTCTCATCTCTGAGGAGGTAGAGTCTAAGGCTATGAGCCTCGATGATATCGTAACTTCAATTGCTGAAACTGTTGCTAAGCGTGCTGCTAACGGTAACAACTTCGGTACTGTTATCATCCCAGAGGGTCTTATCGAGTTTATCCCTGCTATCAAGAAGCTTATCGCTCAGTTGAACGATGTATTGGCATTGCCAGAGGCTAAGAACCTTGGTCGTACAGAAACTATCGACTTCGCTAAGGCTCACCTCACAGCTGAGAACCTTGCTGTATTCAACTCTCTGCCTACAGGTGTTGCTCGCCAGTTGGCTCTCGACCGTGACCCACACGGAAACGTACAGGTTTCATTGATCGAGACAGAGAAGTTGCTTTCTGCTATGGTTGGTCAGAAGCTTGATCAGATGAAGGCAGAGGGTAAGTATGTAGGTAAGTTCTCTGCTTTGCACCACTTCTTCGGTTACGAGGGTCGTTGTGCAGCTCCTTCTAACTTCGATGCTGACTACTGCTACGCTCTTGGTACTTCAGCTGCTCAGCTGATTGCTAATGGCAAGACTGGTTATATGGCTATCGTTAAGAATACTACTGACGTAGCTGATAACTGGCAGGCAGGTGGTGTGCCAATCACTATGATGATGAACATGGAGAAGCGTAATGGTGAGATGAAGCCAGTTATCCGTAAGGCTCTTGTAGAGCTCGACGGTGCTCCTTTCAAGGCTTGGGAGGCTATGCGTGATCGTCTTGCTGTTGAAACAGGATATATCTATCCAGGTCCAATCCAGTACTGGGGTCCTGCAGCTGTTTGCGACCAGACAACACGTACTTTGGCTTTGGAGCAGGCTAAGTAATCATTAGTTCTAAATAAATGACGGGAACAAAACGCTATTCACGAAAGAATGCTTCTTCCAATACTTATCATCGGAAGAAAAGTGGTCGTGGCTCGCGTGGTTCCCGTCATTCTTCTTTTTTTACGTTCTACAAGAAGAACCGTTTGGCTCTTTGGATTGGTGGCGTGGGCATCATCACATTGTATGTATGGTTATTCTACTATTTCTTTGTAGGACCAATGGGCTTTCGTTGGCGTGCCCTTTATGGTGATGCTAAATACCCCGAAGGCTATGAGATTCACGGTATAGATATTAGTCATTATCAAGGAAAGATTGATTGGGATGAGCTACAGAACGGTATGATAGAAGGTTGCCCAATCCGCTTTATCATTATGAAGAGTACCGAGGGCTCTTCGCGTTTAGACGATACTTTCTATGATAATTTTGAAAATGCACGCGACTATGGTTTTATTCGTGGTGCTTATCATTTCTGGACAAATAAGTCGTCGGCTCGCGAACAGGCTTATTGGTTTTTAAAAAAGGTTCATCTGCAGGATGGCGATCTTCCGCCTGTTCTTGATATTGAACATAAGAAGAAAGACCAGTCGGTGGAAGATTTTCAACGTGATGTGCTTACATGGTTGCATATTGTAGAAGATAAGTATCATGTGAAGCCCATCATCTATACTTATTATAAATTCAAGCAGAACTATCTTAATGCACCTGTTTTTGACGACTATCCTTATTGGATAGCGCATTATTATGTGAAGAAGGTGGAATATCAGGGTGAATGGAAGTTCTGGCAGCATACTGATGCCGGCAAGCTCCCCGGGGTGAAGGGATATGTCGACTTCAATATTTATAACGGTAGTTATTACGACTTAAGAAAACTTACTATCGGTAATCAAGATAACGAGTGGTAGGATTATCTGCAGGTGTGATAGTGAGTAGTGGTAAGAGCCAGACAACACCAGTTGTCGTCAGTCTTACGGCCATATTCCTCAAGTCCCAGTTCTTTAGCTTTTTCAAGTAGAAGGGGTACGTCTTCCTCGTAGAATCCGCTAAGGATAAGTGTGGAGTTTCCGCTCATCACGTCGCGGAACTGATGCATGTCTTGAAGAAGGATGTTGCGGTTGATATTTGCCATCACAATATCAAACATTCCACTGATGTGGTTCAATACCGTGCTGTCGCCATGAAGAACCTCCATGTTCTCAACCTTATTTATTTCTGCATTATGACGGGTGTTGTTTACGCTCCAGTCATCAATGTCGTAACCAACAACTTCTTGTGCGCCAAGTTTTGAGGCGGCGATACCAAGAATACCTGTACCGCATCCGCAGTCAAGAACTCTCTTGCCTTCAATGTCGCTATGCAGTAGGGTAGAAACAATCATGCGTGTTGTCTGATGGGTGCCTGTTCCGAATGCTAATTGAGCATCTATAGCAATGGTTGTTTCTGCATTGGTGTTCAGAGCCGACAGTTCGTCAAGAGTAGTGTGCTTGGCATCGTAGATAACAATCTTGTCGTCAACGATGATAGGTGCAAAACCTTCATCTTCCCAACACTGATTCCAGTCCTTGTCTTCTGCGTCCTCTATGGTGTAAGTAATTTTTGTGTCAAGAAGGGGGAAGTTCTCTATTTGTGAATCCATCTCTTCTTGGTTCCATATTTCTTGTTGTGCATAGGCGGTAAGCCCATTGTCAGTATCTTCAAAAGATTCACATCCTGCTTCGGCGGCACTGTCAGCTAATAGGTCGCGAGCAACCTGTAGCATGTCGTCAGAAGTTTGAATGTTGAATTTTATCGCATAATATTTCATACATTAAAGCTTTTTATGTTGCAAATATATAAAAAATAGGGAAAAACCTACCATTGATTAGGGAATTTCCTTAAATTTGCAGTAAATAAACCAATATTTTTGTAGCATAGAAAAAGTAAATATACATAAGGAGGGTAAAATATGAAAAAGTTCTTTCTTATCTCGGTCCTTTTAGGTGCGTTGCCTATAGTGTCTATGGCGCAAGACGACGACCTTTATTTCACACCAAAGAAGAGTGTGAAATCAGAAGTTAGTTCCATTGATTCCAAGCCTGCATATTACGTAGGTAGTAATCGTGATGTTGATGAATATAATCGTAGAGGCAAATCATGGAGTCTTTATCAGAAAGTGGGCGTTGACGAAAAGGGCAACGACATCATAGAATTCAAGAAGGGTAATGGTGTTTATCCTGATTCTGCATATATTGATACTACTTTTGTAGGAAAGTATTATGATACAGTGGTTTCTCAGGATGATCTTGACGACTACTTGTACACTCGACGCATGAGCCGTTGGGACGGTTTCTATGATCCTTGGTTCTATTCTTACCGTTGGGGTTATGGACCTTATTGGGGTTATGATCCATTCTGGAGATATGGCTGGTATGATCCATATTATTATGGTTACTGGGGTTATGGTTATCCATATTATGCAGGATTCTACGATCCTTGGTATTATGGCTATGGCTATCCATACTATGGTGGTTGGTATCGTTATTATGGCTATCCAACTGTAAGCTACGTTTCTTATAGAGGTCCTGCTGGTACACGCAATCACTCAAGAAGCAGTATTACTGGTGGTCGTACCTTCGGTAATGCAAACTTCGGAGGAACTCGCTCAACTGGTAGTGGCTCTTTTGGAAAGCGCAACTCAACTAACTCTGTTGCTACACGTGGTGTGAACCTGAACAACAGTAATGTGCGTTTTGGCGGTACACGTAGTATGAATACTAACAATAACAACAATAATAATTCCGGATGGAACTCGAACCCATCTCGAAGCACTAACAATTCAAACAGCAGCTTTGGTGGTAGTCGTTCTGGTGGTGGCAGTTTCGGTGGTGGTCATTCTTCAGGTGGAGGCAGCCGCTCTGGCGGTGGTGGCGGTGGTGGCCACTTCGGCAATCGCAGATAGAGTAGTGGTGTGAAAACATAAAACGATTAATCATAAAGATACAAATATGAAAACAAGATTATTATATTTGGCTTCTCTTGCTCTGTTGGCAATGCCAGCAGCAGCTCAGGAGACATATGAGAATACTAAGCTCATTGATAACGACTTGAACGGTACTGCACGCTATGTGGGTATGGGTGGAGCAATGGAAGCTTTAGGTGCTGATATCTCTACTATTTCAACAAACCCAGCTGGTGTTGGCTTGTTCCGTAGATCAAAGGTTGACGGTAGTCTTAGCATCACTTCTCAGGAAAAGTATAAGAGCTTTGGTAATGCCAGCAAAACGGCTCTGAGCTTTGACCAGATTGGTATTGTTTACTCAATGAAACAAGACCGTAATTCGTATTTGAACTTCGGTTTCAACTATCATAAGAGTAGAAACTTTAATAGTATTCTTAGTGCTGCTGACGCTTTGAATAATGCTTCGCAGAATAAGCTTAGTTATCAAAAAGCGAAAGATGAAGTTTTTATAATACCTGATAATTTCCCTAAAGGATTACCCCAGGATTTGACATATTCTCAGCTTGACTTTTTATATACAAAGTACCTGTTGTATAATGAGGCTGATCAAACATTCTATAATTATGTAGCCAATGGTTATGCCTATGATCGTGGCGACAAGGGATATATTGGCGAATACGATTTCAACGTTAGTGGAAACTTGGGCAACCGCTGGTATCTTGGTCTTACTGTAGGTATTCACGATGTTCATTATAACGGATACAGTGAATATGTAGAGCGACTTGTTGATAATCCAGAAGAGATAGGTACAATGGCTGTTCTTGACAACCGTAAGATTACCGGTACAGGTTTTGATGTAAAGGTTGGTGCAATCTTCCGTCCAATAGAGTCAAGTCCGTTCCGTATTGGTGCTTATATCCATACACCTACATTCTACGATCTTACTACAAGTAATTACACTAAACTTACTGACGGGAAAGATGACTTTAATTCAAGTGAAAGTCTTAGCTTCAGAGTGAATACTCCTTGGAAGTTTGGTCTTAGTCTTGGTCATACTGTGGATAATGTTCTTGCACTGGGTGTCACATATGAGTATGCCGACTACGGCAGTATGGATAGTCGTGAAAAGGATGGGTCTTACTACGACAGCTGGTATGGTGATTATTATGAGACAAGTAGTAGTGACAAGTCGATGAACCGACATACCGAGAGAACTCTCAAAGGTGTTCACACCCTGAAGGTGGGTGGAGAAGTTAAGGTTACTCCACATCTTGCTGTACGTGCTGGTTACAACTTCCTTTCAGGTATGTATAATATGAACGACGGCTACAAGGATGGTTCAATATATTCTCAGGGTAGTTATTATGCTTCACAGACAGATTACACCAACTGGAAGGATACTAACCGTCTTACCTGTGGTATTGGCTACTCAATCAAGAATTTCAATATTGATTTAGCTTATCAGTATAGTACAACAAAGGGTGAGTTCCATCCATTCATGAACTATTATGAGAATGCAGTAGAGCCTTCTGTTAATGATAATATTGCAAATGGTGTTAAAGTTGAGAACAACCGTCACCAGTTTATGATGACTGTTGGTTATCGATTCTAATTTTTAAAAAAAGGTCTAAAGTCGGGCGGCAACTGTTAAAAATGGAATAAATATCGCCTTTTTAAGAAAAAAAGTGCCGTGAGACTTTGGTAGTTTCGAGAAAGTTAGTACCTTTGCAGTTACCTAAAGTGATTTAGGGAATGGAATTTGATTAAAGTAATAACTTTAAATAAGATTAGTTTTTTTAGTGGTTAATTTAGTTTTAGTAAGTATGGAAAAGGAATTTGTCGTGAGACAAGTTCCTTTTTTCGTTCTATTGTTTTTCTAATTTCTTAGCTTCGTTCCATAAAGCATCCATCTCTTCAAGGGTAAGATCCTTGAACTCTTTTCCTGCTGCTTTCACGTGTTGCTCAATATAGCCAAAGCGAGAGATAAATTTCTGGTTTGTGTGCTCAAGAGCATTGTCAGGATTAAGATGGTAGAGGCGGGCAGCATTTATCACGCTGAAGAGGAAATCACCGAGTTCCTTAGTGCTGTTCTCTTTGTCTTCTTTTCTTAGTTCTGCCTCAAGTTCGTTGAGTTCTTCTCTGACCTTGTCCCATACGTCTTCTTTCTCTTTCCAGTCGAAGCCCACGTTGCGTGCTTTGTCCTGAATGCGATAAGCTTTAATAAGACTTGGCAGTGCGTTGGGAACGCCGCTAAGAACGGTCTTATTGCCGTCTTTCTCTTTCTGCTTTATCTGTTCCCAAGTCATTTCTACGCTTTCAGCATCAGCAGGCTTCTCAGCGTCTATATTTTCGTTGTTCTTTGCTTTTGGATCGCCTTCCCAACCTGTCCAGTCAATGAATGGGTGACGGAACATCAGCTTGTCGGCTTCCTGATTGCATACATCAGCAATGTCAAAGTCATTGTTCTCGTTGCCTATGATAGAGTAGAACATGATGTGTTCCATCACGTCGCCCAATTCTTTCTTTATTTCCTTGCTGTCGTTCTTCATCAGCGCATCGCAAAGTTCAAATACTTCTTCGATGGTGTTTGGACGCAGACTCTCGTATGTTTGTTTCTTATCCCATGGGCATTCCTTACGAAGTCGGTGTTGCACATCAAGGAGCCTGCCAAAGGCTTTTAGCTTTTCTTCTTTAGTATGTTTCATGAGTGTTTATCTTGATTTTAAAAGTAGGGGTGTTTGCAAAAGGGAATAAAAAAAACCGTCCGGAACTGAGTTCCAGACGGTTTGTCTCTCATTTTTTCAATTCGAGCTAAAATTACTCAGCAACTGTTGTGTCAACAGCAGCAGAATCAACAGCTGAATCTGCAAGAGTTGTGTCAGCTACAGAATCAGAATCTGCAGCAGCTGCGTTAGCAGCAGTTTTGTTACCACAAGATGCGAAAGAGATAGCTGCGATAGCTACGAACATTAAAACTAATTTCTTCATTTTCTTTGCTTTTTAAATCTGTAAAACAATCATTTGTTTATTAAAACGTTGCAAAGGTAAGTAATTTTTTAATAGGTTGTTCTTTTTTTATGAACTTTTTTTAGGGTATTTTGTAACTTTCCTGTAAAGTATTGTAAATCAATAAATTACAAACTGTTAACTGGTGTTAAAAATATTGTGTGCGTTAACGCGGAGCGGTGTTCCGCCATTGAATATTGAACTTTGAATTTTAAACCGTAGAGAAGTAATATAGTTTAAGTTTCGCTTTAATTTTGCAGAGTGAATGAAGGAGTACCCACAACTCTTAA
>R26__coassemble_1093_pt1 | contig 14154 bp, 8 predicted proteins | sample R26__metabat2_low_PE_011 | metagenome-assembled genome bin R26 | reverse complement strand
TAGCTGAATAGAGCGCAGGATTCCGGTTCCTGAGGTCCAGGGTTTGAATCCCTGCAAGGTCACATATTATTTATAATCAATTACAATATGGATCTTACAGAAAGATTTATTAATTACACAAAATTCGACACACAGTCGAGCGAGGACTCTGACAGTGTCCCGAGTACAGCGAAACAACTGGAGTTCGCCAAGTATTTAACAGAAGAACTTAAGGCCGAAGGTCTTAGTGATGTAGAGATGGACGAGATGGGATACATCTATGCCACCTTGAAATCAAACACCAAGAAAAAAACACCAACTATTGGTTTTATTTCACATTATGATACCAGTCCTGATGCGAGTGGTAAAGATATCAAGGCACGTGTAATCAAGAATTACGATGGCAATGATATTGAGCTCTCACCTGGTATTATCTCAAGTACGAAGAAATTCCCAGAATTATTAGCTCATAAAGGCGAAGACCTTATCGTTACTGACGGAACCACTCTTTTAGGTGCCGACGATAAGGCTGGTATTGCCGAAATTGTTCAGGCAATGTGCTATCTTCGTGATCACGACGAAATCAAGCATGGCGATATTCGTGTTGGTTTCAACCCTGATGAAGAGATTGGCATGGGTGCTCACCACTTTGATGTTGAGAAGTTTGGTTGTGAATGGGCTTATACTATGGACGGAGGCGACCTTGGAGATCTTGAATATGAGAACTTTAATGCTGCTGGCGCAAAGGTATATATAAAAGGTGTAAGCGTTCACACTGGCTATGCTAAAGGCAAGATGATCAACGCCAACCGCTTGGCATGCGAATTCAATAGCTATATTCCTGAAACCGATATTCCTGAGACAACAGAAGGTTATGAAGGTTTCTATCATCTTCTTGGCATCGAGAGTAGAACTGAGGAAGCAAAACTCAGCTATATCATTCGTGACCACGATCGCGACAAATTCCAGGATCGTAAGAAATTCATGGAAGACATCGTAGCTAAGATGAATGAAAAATATGGTGAGGGAACAGTTCGTATAGAACTTAACGACCAATACTATAACATGAAAGAAAAGATTGATCCTAACATGCATGTTATAGATATCGTTCTGCGTGCTATGCAGGAATCAGCCGTTCCACCTCGTGTAGAGCCTATCCGTGGTGGTACTGATGGTGCCCAGTTAAGTTTCCGTGGCTTGCCTTGTCCTAACATCTTCGCAGGTGGCGTGAACTTCCATGGTCCTTTCGAATTCGTAAGCGTACAGGTTATGGAGAAAGCCGTACAGGTTATCACCAAGATCTGTGAGATTACAGGCAATTACGAAGACTAATATATCTAATATGAGTGCATCATAATAGATGCACTCATATTTTATTTAAACATTTCAACCTTACACACTATGAACTTAATAACCGATCTCGCCCTTATTCTGATAGTTGCAGGCATAGTGACACTATTATTCAAGAAACTCAAGCAACCTCTTGTTTTGGGATATATCGTTGCAGGCTTTCTTGTTTCACCCAATATGCCCTACACCATGTCGGTTGTTGACAAAGCCAACATACACACATGGGCAGATATAGGTGTTATGTTCTTGTTGTTTTCTTTAGGTCTTGATTTCTCGTTTAAGAAAATCCTGAAAATGGGTATGGCACCAATAATAGCCTCACTAACCATCATCTTCTGTATGGCGAGCTTAGGTATGTTTATTGGTCACACCTTCGGTTGGGGAAAGATGGACTGTATCTTCCTTGGCGGTATGCTCGCCATGTCGTCAACGACTATCATCTATAAGGCTTTCGATGACTTAGGACTCACACAGCAACGCTTTGCTGGTCTTGTAATGAGTGTGCTCATCCTTGAAGACATTCTTGCCATAGTGATGATGGTGATGCTTGGCGCCATTGCCGACGGTGGTAATCCTGATGGTAGTGAGATGCTTAACTCTATCATGCGAATAGGCTTCTTCCTAATACTCTGGTTTGTTGTTGGACTATTTATCATTCCCCTGTTCCTGCGAAAGACACGCCGACTGATGAATGATGAAACCATGATAATTGTCGCTTTGGGACTATGCTGTCTTATGGCTGTTATCTCTACAAAGGTAGGATTCAGTGGTGCTTTTGGTGCATTCGTAATGGGAAGCATCCTTGCCGAAACAGTAGAAGCTGATAAGATAATAAAACTTGTAGAACCAGTAAAAAACCTTTTTGGAGCAATTTTCTTTGTATCGGTGGGTATGCTTGTAGAACCAGGTATCCTGGTAAAATACGCCCTACCTATTATTGCCATTGTATTTACTATTCTACTTGGGCAAAGCATTTTCGGAACAACAGGCTTCATGCTTAGCGGTCAACCACTAAAAACCGCCATGCGATGTGGTTTCTCTATGGCTCAGATTGGCGAGTTTGCTTTCATCATCGCCTCCTTAGGTCTGTCATTAAAGGTTATAAGCAACTTCCTCTACCCTGTTGTTGTAGCCGTATCAGTCATTACCACCTTCCTTACACCTTATATGATAAAGGCAGCCGTACCAACCTACGATTTCATAGAAAGAAATCTACCGAAGAAATGGTCACGACGAATAAGCCATTTAGGTACTGCCCATCAAACATCAGCAGCCGAAAGCAACGATTGGAAAAAGCTTATCCGAAAGATGGTTGTCAATACGCTTATCTACGGCATCCTCTCTGCAGCCGTTGTACTAATTATGTTTTCCATGGCTCTACCTGTTTGCCGACAAACCTTTGGTCATTGGCCTGGTAATGCTGTTTGTGGTCTTACCACCGTTGCACTCATATCACCATTCCTTCGTTCTATGGTAATGAAAAACCTTCATAGCGATGAATTCCAACGCCTATGGGTTGAGAGTCGTCTTAACCGATTACCATTGATATTCCTTGTACTGGTAAAGATATTCGTAGCTGCATCAGTAGTATTCTATATATGCAATTATCTCACTCGTTTCAAGAGTGCATTAATGATTACTATTGCCCTTGTTGCAATAATACTCATGGCTCTTTCACGCAGTCTAAAACATAGAAGTATCAAACTCGAACGTATGTTCCTCATGAATCTTCACTCACGTGAGATAGCTGCTCAGGTAAGCGGACGTAAACGTCCACTCTTTGAAGGTCATCTTCTCGACCGAGATATTCATATAAGTGTGGTTACCATCCCTGAAGAATCTCTTTGGGCAGGTAAGAGCCTAAAAGAATTGAAGTTCCGTGTGCGTTTTGGCGTTCATGTAAGTAGTATTCTAAGAGGTCGTCAACGAATTAATATCCCTAACGGAAACACAATTGTTTTCCCTGGTGATAACATACAGGTTATTGGTAATGACGAACAATTAAGCCTGTTTGCACGTGCTCTACACGACGAGATTATCGCCGATGACCCAGATATCGAGAAACGCGAGATGAAACTCCGTCAGATACGTGTTTCCAGCGGTAGCCAATTCCTCAATAAAACACTTGGAGAAAGTGGCATTCGTGACAAATACAACTGTATGGTTGTTGGATTAGAGGAAGGAAAGGAAAACCTTTCCATGATTACCCCTACACATAAATTTGAAGAAGGCGATGTTATCTGGGTTGTAGGAGAAGTGGAGGATTTAAAGAAACTGGAAGACCCCTCCCTACCTCACCTATAGAGAGGAGGAGACGGAAACTGCACAATGCGAAGCATTGCTAATGAATAATTTATAATGAATAATGAAGCGCAAAGCGCTTTCTCATTACTCATTACAAACTACTCATTACTCATTCGTAATTTATATTACGTAATTGCACATTTCACACTCCACATTCAATTTTCATTCCTATGTCGTGCAGCAAGCGGATAGCGTCAACATATTGAGCTATACCCTGAGCCACTTCCTTAGCAGCCTTCATAGCCAATACTACAGTCTGAGGACGATGCACTACATCACCACCAGCAAACACGCCAGCACGAGTAGTCATACCATAAGGGCGTTCTGTAGTAATAACATAGCCCTTCTCATCAACCTCAATACCATCGGTTGTTGAAACAATTCTGTTTGCAGGACGTGAACCAATAGCAAGGAAAATACGATTGAAATTCTCTACACGTTCGCCCTCAGGAGTCTGCAAGCGAACACTATTCAAACGACCATTCTCGCCAATGAATTCGGTAACACTTGTCTCCCAAGCAAATTTCACACCCTCCTTCACTGCATCTCTATATTCACTTTCTATAGCAGGCATATCTTCCTGTGTTCTACGATAGAGAACAGTAACATCAGCACCCAAGCGAATAGCGGTACGAGCAGCATCCATAGCCACATTACCACCACCGATGACACCTACCTTGTCACCTTCGTGCAAAGGAATCATATCTCTGCCTACGGCACCTTCATTATAAGCTGTTACGTTATGAAGGAAATAGGTTGACTGACTGATACCACGCATCTTTGCACCAGGAACACTATCCATGTTCTGAGGAACACTTGTACCTGTTCCCATAAAGATAGCATCAAAGCCACCTTCAAAGATCTTATCTACGGTAATACCATTCTCACCAACCATACAATCAGTAACAAAGTTCACACCAAGCTGTTCGATCTTTGAAATCTCAGAACGAACAACATCCTTTGGTAAGCGATACTCTGGAATACCATACATAAGCACACCACCAGCCTCAGCCTGACCTTCAAATATTGTTACCGAAAAACCCTGACGAGCCAAGTCACCAGCAACAGTCAAACCAGCAGGACCTGAACCGATAACAGCCACCTTTCCACGAGTCTTCTGAGGAAGCATCTCGCGGGTGAGCTTCATTTCTGAATCAAAATCAGCAATGAAAGCCTCCAGACGACCAATCTGTATTGGTTTATCTTTCTTACCCAACACACAATGTCCCTGACATTGCTTCTCATGAGGACATACTCGTCCGCATATAGCAGGCAAGTTACTTGTTTCGTTGATGACCTTCATGGCGTCACCTATATTACCTTTTGAAAGCTCGTGTATAAAATCAGGTATGTGGTTACCAATAGGACAACCCTTAACACACTGTGGAACCTTACAATGCAGGCAACGCTTAGCCTCTGTTATAGCTTCAAGGGCACTGTAAGGATGATGTACTACCTGAAAAGAATTCAATTCATCCTGACTCATAAATCTTTTATTGGAATGTTTAATTTTGATGGTTAATACCATTGAACGGCATTACTTGCGCCACTTCTCTTGTCATATTTAAGAGCATCAGTAAGCGTAGCCGCATTACAACGGAAAGTAAAGTTATAGCTTGTATATGGAGCAAGCACAACCTGACAGCTCATATTGAAACAATGCAGATCACGCTGCAAGCTTGCTGTGGTCATACTCAGTTTATGATTATCAAAATCGTAACCTGATGAGAAGCTGATGTTCCAGCCATCGCTGATACGAACATTACCACTCACGTTCAATGTCTGACTGAACTTATATGGATAGCGCATTGTTCTTTCGTTGAACTTACTTCTATCAATATCCTCACGCATGGTGATACCATATCCAAAGGTCAATGACCAAGGCATAGAGAAAGTCATATATCCGTCTTCATCAACCGAAGCCTTGCCCTTATCCTTCTTATCAGCTCCACGCTGACCTTCTATCATCGTATCATCAACATTACTTTCTATATCAGTATCTACACCTTCTTCATCTTTCTTATTCTTCTTGCTATCTTTATCAGAATCGTCGCTACCGCCACCAAAGAGTTTCTTTATCTTCTCAGGTGTAAGCGTATAAGAGATGTTCTGGCTCATACCCTGGAAACGGCCCCATTTGCCCATTCCCCAATAAGTACGGTTACCAACATATACATTACCGTTCTTATCTAATTCATAAGCATACGAAGCAAAGACAGCATTCATATTGAAGGTGTAGTTCTTCCACCATTTCAAACGAATTCGCATGGTGAGGTCACTCCACTGTTTTTCCTTCGCAGCCATATTATAGCTCATAGAAAATCCTAACTCGTCTATTAAGCTCAACTTCTTAAAACCTGTAGAATCGTCATCATCTTTGATCTTCATCTCAATATTATTACCAAGATCAAAAGAGATGCTTCCTGTCTTAGATGTACCTGGCACACCATACAAAGAACCTTGGAAAGGCGAATACATTCCTGTTACAACATTACCAGCATCATCAAGAATCACATTACCATTAACATCAGTCTTCTGATAGGTCTCATAATAACCATATCTGCTTGAACTGAAGTCTGGCGCATAACTGAAGCTCACAGACGGAGTTATCACATGACGAATCTGCCAAGGCTTTTTCTTAAAGAATCTTGGACTCGAAGTGTACATACCATACAACTTCGTAGTTGCGCTAAGGCTAAGATTCCAGTTATACACATTATAAAAACCGTATGTTGTATCAACAACCACCTCCTGCTGTTTCTCCTGATCCCACTTACGGTTCACCTTATTGGTGTACATACGATCGGTAAAGTTAAAAGAAGGTGTGATATTGATAACATTGAAAAGCATGAAGTTACCAGATACTGGTATTTGATGCTGCATACCATTTCGCCAATCCTTAACAAGGTTTGACTTCATCAGCTTGTCTTCCTTAGTAGAGATAGAGTTCGACATCTGACCGGTATAGCTAACTGCAATCTTCTCATACCAACGTTCCTTACCTGCAGCATGTTTACGCTTGAAAGGATTAAAACGACTAATACTGATGTTCAAGTCTGGCAAGGTCATGGCAATACTTGAATCACGCATATTCTGGTTCAAGTTAGCAGTAGAGCTAAGAGTCATACCAATACTTGAGAACGATGTACTCCAGTTAATAGATGATGTACGTGTACTCTGCGTCATCGTCTGAGGATTATACATACTGGTAAGATTATTGCGCTCATAGCTTGAAGTAGCAAAGTTCACGCTTGCAGACAGCTGACTAAACGGATTAGCCTTTGAATCCTGTCTGTGACTCCATTGAACCTTGAAACTCTCCTGCTTGCTATAATCAGGCATACCCTTCTCACCAGTCTTCGAATCCTGGAAACTTGCAAAGAACGAACCACTATACTTATAACGTTTCTTGTAGTTCACAGCTGCACTCAATCCCCAAGAACCCTTTGTGTAAATCTCACCCAACAGTTTCAAATCCCATTTGTCGCTCATTGCGAAATAATATCCACCATCACGAAGATAGAAGCCACGACTCTGCTCATCGCCATAGGTAGGCATAATGAAACCAGAACTGTAACTCTTTGTGAATGGGAAGAAACCATAAGGAATAGCTAATGGCAATGGCACGTCAGCCACAACAAGATAAGCAGGACCAAAGACAACATCCTTACCAGGACGCACCTTGGCACGACTCAACGCAATATAGAAATCAGGATGCGGCTCATCACAGGTAGTATAACGACCATGCTGCAAGAACACCTCTCCATTATTATTTCGCTTTGCAAGTTCGCTTCGTAAGAAGCCCTCTTGCTGCTGAGTATATACATTTCTGATAAGTCCACGCTTCGATTTGATGTTGAAAGCTATGGTATCGTTCTCGTAGCTATCCGAACCCATCTTGAACACAGGTGTACCCTTCAGCTTTGTCTTAGTAGTATCCTCATATGCACCTGTAGCATGTACCATATTACTGTCAAGACTCATTCTTATGCGCTCACTTGTAAGATCCATAGTCTCGTATTTCACGTTGGCATTACCAAACAAACGAGCGGTCTTGGTCTTTGCATCATACACCAGAGAATCCTCTGCTGTATATTCAACAGGAGCCTCAAGAGAATTTTTCTTCGTTCTATTCAACGAATCTAAACGTATAGAGTCATCAACAGCCTTGTTGTGATGATACACAGCCAACTGCAGCGAATCCATCTTTGTGGTGTCAGGCACCACTTTTCCATTCTCATCAAGTGTTATTGAATCGTTCAGCTCCACAGAATCTTTAGGCGCCACATCTTTCTTATGGCGCTTAAAAAACTGAAAGTTTGTGTTTGCCATCACAAAGATGAACACAAACAAAAATAGCAATATGAACGATTTTCTTTTCATTTAACCTTGCAAAGATACTGAAAACTTTCGGTTTATCTACCCTTTAACACTTCGTTTTTGGCATTTATGACTTTTTTAATTGGGTTTAATATCAATAGTAATTAATAAAAGCCACATTTTCCTACTCAAAAAGTTCCTTCCAACGGGCAAAACGCTCAAGTCCGGCTTCGCCAAACTTTGACAGACTCTTCACGGCCTGCTCATAGCTCTTTTCTCGTTCTGGATGAGTTTTTGAATAGAACTTATCGGCATAACAAATCACCTGTTCTTCTATTGTCTCTGGCAGAAAATCCTGATGTGGCAAAGGCAAACCCTGAGCTATAATATCATCACATGTGATACCTGCTCCTGTATGTCGTTCACACACTCTTGCATGTTCTGGAAAGCCTTCCTTACGCAGCATCTCTGCACCCATACGACCATGCAATATATATGGTTCTATTCCAAAGCATTCTATACCAGGAGCATCGCATTTACAAATACCGATATCATGCAACATCGCCGCCTCAATAACAAAATCCTTATTGATATTCAGTTCGGGATGAGCATCACAAATCTTCACAGCACGTTTCATCACCATCGTGCTATGAGTAATCAAAATATCCCGAAGCCTATTGGCCTCGGGATAGTATTTATCTATAATTGATAGATAATCCATTAGTCTTCTGCTCTCTGAATATAAGCGATAACCTCGCCCTTATTCACCTTCTGACCCTGCTTAACGTTGATTTCAACGAGCTGACCACCAAGAGCAGCTGGGATAGTAATAAACTCACCCCAAGGAGCCTGGATATAGCAGAATGCATCGCCTTCCTTATATTCCTTACCGATATATGGCTCTACAGCAGGAGCTGCCTCACCATCACCCTGGAATTCCCAGAAGAGCTGACCCTTAACAGGGCTAACAATAGCATCAGCCTTAGCATGCTTGAATGCTGTTGCCTCCTCAATGCTGATCTTAGCACCAAGCTTAGCGTCCTTAGCCTTCTGAAGGTCGGCAAGCATATTCTTCTTAGCCTGACCACTCTTGAAGTTACGATACTGCTCTGGGTGCATAGCAAGTTCGAAGAGTTCCTCGTCGTCCTGTCCATATTCCCAACCGTTCTCGTCCATCTCCTTCTTGAAGTCTTCGAGAGCGTTAGGCAACAAGGTATGAGGATCAACCTCAGTAAACTCAAAGCCCTTCTGAGCTGCAAGTTCCTTAATCTCTGGAGCAATCTCACCTGGCACCTTACCACTCTTACCAAGAATCATACCCCAGATAGAGTCATCCATCATTACGTAGCGACCCTTACCCTGCTCAAGAGTGAGAAGGTTGAAGAGCGCAATGTTCTTTGTATATTGTGAGAATGGAGTTACCAATGGAGGATATCCAACACGTGGCCATACATAAGCAACCTCTTCAAACAACTTCACGAGCAAAGCGTCCATAGAAAGTTCGTCCTTGCCGTTCTTCTTACGAGCGTTGTTGATTGTAGTACGCATACCTGTAAGATCGGCCATCATAGAGCCCATCATACCACCTGGCAAACCACAGGTAAGCAACAAAGAAGACATCATCTTGTTACCTGGGTTGATGAAGTAACCCAACCAGTCGTCAATGAACTCCTGAGTGAGGGCGCGTGCCTGCATATAAGCATCCATGTTGATCTCTGGTACATCGAAGCCAGCGTGCTTCAACATGCTCTGAACAGAGATTACATCTGGATGAACCTTACCCCATGACAATGGCTCGATAGCTGTATCGATGATGTCGGCACCATTCTTACATACCTCGAGGATTGAAGCCATAGAAAGGCCAGGACCTGAGTGACCATGATATTCAATGATAATCTCAGGATGCTTGTCCTTGATCTGCTTTGTGAGCTGACCCAAGAAAGCAGGCTGACCAATACCAGCCATATCCTTCAGACAGATTTCCTCAGCACCAGCCTCGATAAGCTGATCAGCAATATTTGTGTAGTATTCAAGTGTATGAACAGGTGAAGTGGTGATACACAGAGTTCCCTGTGGAGTCATACCAGCTTCCTTAGCCCACTTGATTGATGGAATGATATTACGAACATCGTTCAAACCATCGAAGATACGAGTAATATCTGTACCCTGAGCGTGCTTAACCTTATACATCAAGGCACGAACATCATCAGGAACAGGATACATACGCAAAGCGTTCAAACCACGATCCAACATGTGGGTCTTGATACCAGCCTCGTTGAAAGGCTTACAGAATGCACGAACAGCATCGTTTGGATTCTCGCCTGCCAACAGGTTAACCTGCTCGAAAGCACCACCATTAGTCTCTACTCGGGCAAAACATCCCATTTCGATGATAACTGGCGCAATACGTGCCAACTGATCCTTGCGTGGCTGGAACTTACCAGAGCTCTGCCACATATCTCGATATACGAGACTGAACTGAATTTTCTTTCCCATTATATTGAATTTTTACTTTCTTTCCGTTTTCTGAGTGCCGCTACTACGCACTCGGGATGCAAAATTAGATAAAAAAAATCAAAAACCCCACCTTAGATGGCTTTTTTTATAATTTATAACTATCTTTGTGGACGAAAACAATATCGATATACTAACATGAAGATAAAGTTTGCATTTACAATACTTTCAGCTGCAGTTTTGATGATTGCATGTGGCGGTAAAAAAGAACAAGAAACCGACCTAAAGCATGGACGCACTAATGAGGAAATGCGTTTAAAAGGCGATGAAACTGTTTATGGATTAGCATGCGAAGGATGCAACGACTCTGTTATTGTTCTATTGCCAAACGACGGTTCTGACCCCGTTCGCTACGACATCATAGATGCTCACAGAAACCACAAGGTACAAGGCGACATAAAGATTGGCGACTGGATAGGTGTCGTACTTAACAAAGACGATAAGAAAGTTGCCGACCTTGTTGTTAACCTTGACCAGCTAAAAGGTATTTGGTGCTATATCGTCATGCCCAAAATGCGAGACTACGACAAACTACCAGAACGTGTCCAGCGTCGTATGGAACGTAATATGCCTGACTCTGTGAAAGCCACATATATGATTCCTCGTGAATATGGTTTCTGGCTTCAGCGTCATTGGAACTGTCAAAGCGTAGGCTACATTCCAGAACAAACATCCCTCGAGGATCAAAGTCCTGTGGTATATCCTAAATTAGGCTATTTTACCTCATGGCACATATGGAACGGAAAACTGATAGTTGTCAGTGCCACCCCTCACTACGGCAAAGACAACACAATAACTACTACCGATGAGTTTAACGACACTTGCGACATCGACTATCTCGGTGCCGACTCTCTTGTGCTTACCGATCGCTGGGGGACTCGCAGCTACTATCGTAAGAACGATATCCGTGATGTAAACGTAAAGGCTAAACAGATTGCCGAGAAACTAAAGAAAGAAGCACTGCAGAAGGCGAAAGAGTAATCGGAAAATTCAGAGTAATCGGAATAATCAGAAAATTCAGAATAATCGGAGAATTCGGAATACTCCGATTATTCTTTCCATTCTATTAAAACTCGAAGCCGAGGTTGATATAGAAATAAACACTTTGGGATTTGTTAGAGTAGCCGAAGTTGGCTCCAAGCGGACCAACAAGCGTGTTATAGTAATACGCTATTTCATAACCCATCATAGGCCCTTTCTTTAGCAAGTTCTTACTCTCATTAGCATGCTGAGCGCCAATGATTTTTCCTATAACATAGTTATTTTCGGTTAAACGCAACTGCATCTTCAGTTGCAAGGCCAATAATTTGTTTTCGGTAAGTTCTACATAACCTATTCCTGCAAAAGGCATTTGTTGTTCAAAATATCTACCAAAACTATTTCCACCAATCATATTATTAAGTATACAAGCAACTTCCTTTCCATAGAGTAATCGTCCATATATCATAGGCTGAAAGGTCAGCATATTATTTATAGGGAAAGCAGTACGCCACATACCACTAATCTCAGAAAAACCTATAGCACCATTATAATGTGCCAAATCATCTGTATAATAACCATATTTAGCCATGAATCTTGAACCGCGAGTAGCAAAAAGCCAATTATCTTCTGAATTATAGTTTACCTCAGCACGATAACTAAACAAATGTTCATCTTTCAGTTTAAGCCAACTCTCTGGTACATGAGTTCCCATGAGTACATCACGAAAATGCCAATAGTCGAAACGTCCTCCTATAATGAAGTTGAAATTACGAACATTAAATTCAAACAAGTTTAAGTCAACCTTATGCTCATTATAATTAAGGTTAAATGTTCTATCACCTTTATCGTATAGATTAACATCATTATGAAAGAATGTATAACTTACATCAGCCTTACCCCACGAAAAAGGATGGAATTTCAAATCAACCATCGCCTTAATACGCTTACCCAACCTAATTGTAAGATCTGCAGTCACATCTTTTATACCTCCTTTACTATAAACTTGAACAGCAGCCAATTCTTCGGTATCAAATCGCGCACCCACACTCACCAGCATATTTGTAGGCACAGAATTTACTTCCTCTGGTAATTTCTCTATCACAGGTGCTGACGGCATTTCAGGATAGTAATCCACGCTAAGCCCAAGATTATGCTTCAAACTCAAAAGCTCATCCCAATGTTTGATAGCCTCTTCCTCGCCTCTTCTTATAAGCGTATCTACTGCAGCTACATTAAAACTTGCAGCTCCATATCCCTTAGTATTGGCACGAATAAGTACATCGGTCTGTTCCATATTAGCATTATACTTATTCTTACAATTCACATCTATGATTTGACTCAACACTGCAGTACCTGTTATATCTTCAGGCTCACGCTCGGCACCTTGTACAGTAACACCAATAACGTAGTCGGCACCAAGTTCACGTGCAAGGTCAACAGGGAAGTTATTTCTCAGACCGCCGTCAACAAGCACCACATTCCCCTTTCTTACAGGGTCAAACACCCCAGGTATAGACATAGAAGCACGCATTGCCTCAGCCAGTCTACCACTATGGAAATCATACTCTGTGTTATCTACAATATTCGTTGCTACGCAAGCAAAAGGTCTGGGTAATGTATTGAAGTCCATTGAATCCCTATACCCTGTAGTAAGTTCATTGAACAATCGTGCAAGATTCTTTCCTTGAATAAGTCCTGCTGAAGCCAGTTTGCCTTTACTTGTTAAGCTAACCTCTTTGCTAAGAATATAGGTATAGTCTTTTGCTCTTTCTGCAAGACTTTGATGGCGAGGGTCGGTTTTATCTGATAGTACAAAGCCCCAGTCTTGTACTCTAACCAAAGAGTCTAGAGTATGTGAATCATATCCAATAGAATACAGCGCTCCGATAAGAGCACCCATAGATGTGCCCGTAACGATATCAACAGGAATACCAGCTCTTTCAATCACCTTCAGAGCTCCTATATGCGCCATTCCCTTGGCACCTCCACCGCTGAGCACAACAGCCACCTTGGGACGCGTTTTCACACCTTGAGGTTCATCTATGCTTGCATTTATGCTTCCTGCTGTCATCAAACCCAATGTCAGCAACGCTATTATTTTCTTTCTCATTCCTTGTTTTTTGTGATATGTTTAATTACAGGACAAATATACGCAAAGTAGAGAGAAATGCAAAATGAAAGTTTACTTTTATTTTCATTTCCGAGCCAAGCATTTTTTTTACACGTTCACCCCCCACAAATTTAATTTATGTAATCTCCGTTAATTCAACGCATAATTATTTTTACATAATTCAAAACAAGCATTTTTGCCTTCAAAAGTGAAATTTTAACTTTCAGGGCAGATAAAAATTTTTTCTTAGGCAGCCAGTAAAAATTGCCTAACTGAGAGGTTATTTATATACCTTTGAAAATTATTGAACACTTCTGTTTTCTATCATTTGATGCTAAGAGAAATGTTGTACCAAATGCCCCTATTATAATTCCAATTAAAACAAATAATACTTTTTTCATCTCTCTTTCCTATTAAGTCGATAAATTAAATTTAACACAATGAATCCTAAGCTTACAATTAGGTAATCCAACAAAATTATTGCACAAATACTTTTTATATAATTTGAAAAAAATCCATTAAATAGAAATACAAGTTCAAAACATAATGCAAATATAGCTATACTTTTGTTTGAGCATATTTTTACTTGGTTACAC
>R26__coassemble_1049_pt1 | contig 14524 bp, 8 predicted proteins | sample R26__metabat2_low_PE_011 | metagenome-assembled genome bin R26 | reverse complement strand
CAATTATAGTATTTGCACAGAAAAGTGCACATTGGTTTGTTTTGATATTATGCTGCAAAGCTACCTCTACTAACTCTTTTATTATACGAGTTCAGAATTAATTTACATTATTTAATTCACATAACAAAATCTCTTTTGTTGCAATCTCTTTAAATAATTTATTCAAACATTATTCCTATAATAAGCGGATAATGATACTTAATGAACAAATATGCTTTTCATATATTAGACCGTTTATATTACGGACATATATTCGACTTGTAAAGTCGGAGTGATTGAAAATGTATTGTAAAACTTAAAGTAGGGCAACCTGTGGTTGCCCTATGTTATTTATAATTTCAGTTTTGCAAACACAGGATAATGGTCGCTTGGGTTGCGACGTGTATTGCCAAGCCAATAGCTCTGTGTAAGAATAGCATAACGATGAACTGAAACATCAGATGAAACGAATATATGATCGATACGTTCATTATTGCGACGGTCTTGCATGAAATCATTCCATGTACCAGTTGGTGCCATTCGTTTTTCAGCACACTCGTAAGCATCTTTGAGTATTCCAGAAGAAGCAAATACCTTATATACTTCGCTTCGCTGGTCAACATTAAAATCACCTGTCAAGATAATAGGATAACCTTTCTTGCAGTTCTTCATACGAGATATAACCAACTTTGCTGCCTCACGACGAGCGGTAATGCCCACATGATCCATATGAAGGTTGAAAGCATAGAATTGCTTCTTGGTTACCTTATCCTTGAACAACGCCCATGTGCATATACGCACACAAACAGCATCCCAACCTTTTGATGGTTTCTCAGGTGTTTCACTAAGCCAAAAATTACCACTATCCATAACCTCAAGACGATCCTTACGATAGAAGATAGCTGCATATTCGCCTGCTTCCTTGCCATCATCACGTCCAACACCAAGGTAGCTGTAATCAGGAAGTAACTTCTGCATATCGTGAAGTTGGTCAACCAATACCTCTTGAGCTCCAAAGAAGACAGGCTCTTCAAAGTTGATGATATCGCAGATATTAGGACAACGCTGCTTCCAGCCGTTTCCCTCTTCTGCATCATCAGGATTGTTATAACGAATGTTGTAAGATGCCATAGTAATAGTCTGTGCCTGTACTGGCATCATACAAAACATAGCTGTGATAATAAGAAAAAACTTTTTCATCGTTTTGTTGTTTTATATTTCTTTCGATAGTCTTTGGGAGTCATTCCCATACGTGTTTTAAATTGTCGCGATAGATTCTTTCCATCAGGCACTCCTACACTCATTGCAAGTTCATCAATAGCTTCATCACTTGTGAGGAGAAGCTGTGCCAAACGTTTCATGCGAAGATCTGTAATATAATTATGTGGAGATGTACCTGTCTCCTCAAAGAAGCGTTGCTCAAAAAGTCGACGTGACATTGGTAACCTACAAATGATATCTTGTACATGAAGTGGACGTGAGAGATTGGAATGAATAAACTGTAACGCCTGCTGAATATAAGGATTATTGGCTGCAATGATGTCAGTTGAACTTCTTTCAACAACGCCAAGCGAACGCACATAAATATCTTCTTTCAAGGCATGGGGGTTCTCAACAAGACTATGAATGAGTTGAGCCGTTTCGTAACCTGCCTTCTCAACACTCATATTCATACTTGAAAGCTCGGGATAAGTGAGTCCACAGGTTATTTCATCATTATCAACACCAAGGACAGCAACATCAGAAGGGATACGAAGACCACATGTATTGCAGGCCTCTACAATCTTACTTGCCATACTATCATCAGCCGCAAAAAGAGCTACGGGATGAGATAGGGATTTAAGCCATTGAATAAGAGGTTCACTCTCATAAAACCATAGTTGATCGATATTCTGATGACGGTAATCAGAGACCTTGCCCAAACCACTTTCCTTAAGATATTGCTGAAATCCCTCCCAGCGTTCATCACTCCACACTACATTTTCATATCCATAGAAAGCAAAGTTAGAAAAGCCTTTACCTACAAAATATTCAGCAGCCTGACGACCAGCAAGACGGTAGTCGCTGGTAATATTTGGAATACATTGAAAACGCTGTTTATAATCTTGCGCTATAGCGACAATACCGTTGGCACCAAAAAGAGTAACATCATCGGTAGGTTCAAACTGTCCGATGATAGCATCAGCCTTCCAGCCTTTAGCCCATTCTATCACACCAGAAACACCATTCTTTCTGCAAAACTCAGGAGGCATCTTACATATTACCCATGGCTCTGTTTCCTGAGAATAGCGCAATACGCCTTGGAGAATGCTAACAGCATATTTCTCTGTGAAATCGGTCATGCAAATCAAACGTATCATAAGCTATACTTTTATAGTTCTGCTGCACCAAGAAGGTTACAATCTGTCAACTGAGAAAGAAGTATCTTAACATTGTTAGCCTCGTGCTGATAAGGAAATCCGTGATGCATAGATTGTTTCATTGACTCCATAAAATAAGTAGCACCAGCAGCTATACCTCCACCAATAATGATGGCATCGGGATCGTAAGTGAAAAGAATGGCCTGCATGAGTTTACCTAAATGTGTACCAAACTCACGCCATGAAGCGAGGGCCTTTTCATCACCTCTTGAAGCCAGAAGAGATTGTTGCTCGGCATCAAAGCCCTGCCTTTTCATCCATTGTGAAGAACAGTAATGCTCGTAGTCGGAATCAAGATAAGGAAGACAGCCTATCTCGCCAGCACCTGTGTTGGTGCCACGATAAACCTGTCCATTGCATATGATACCGGCTCCTACGCCCGTTCCGAGTGTTATACCCACTACGTTATTGAATTGCTTGCCTGCACCATAAATTTTCTCACCCAAGACGAAACAGTTTACATCATTATCAATGATAACAGGAAGATGATAATGCGCTTCAAGGTATGACTTTAAATGAACCTCTTTCCATGAAGGGATATTCTGAACATCATATACTATTCCTCTACTGTAATCAACAACAGAAGGAACTCCTACTCCAATGCGTTCAACATCTTTATTTATTACAGCATCTATAAGTTTACATAGTTGCTGAAGCACTTCGTTTTCACTACCAGTGGCATTACATTTTTCTTTAATAGTTTGTTCTATAATGCCATTGGTAATACGGGCTGCTCTTACATGAGTACCCCCCAGATCAATAGCTATTGTTGTTTTTGGCATAGCTTCTTAAGAAATTGATTATAAGTAAATTAGATTATGTTATTTCCAGCTTTTATTCTCTTGACATATTTCTGAGGATTGTCACCTGCCCCCCACAGTAAAGTAACCTCTATATCTGAGGAAGTTTTTATTGTGACACGAGGTTTCTCAGATGCGTTCTTTCTCTTAGAGACCTTGATATTCAACAATTCGTCTTCTCCCCAAGGATAACGGTCAATACCATAGCCATCAAGCAGGTTAACATCTATAGTTAGTTTCTTCTCTGCGTAATCAGAACGAATACCAAAGATATACTCTATAAGTCCTGCAATAGGTGGAAGACCTGTCCAGCCAACAAAGTCTTTACGAGCCATAAATCCAGGTTCAGCACTCTCTGGAGCATAATATTCCCAAAATGTACCTGTTTTCTTGAACACGTTATAAACATTATCATAATGATTACGAGCTATATCGCAAGCAAGCTGCCGATAACCTTTATTAATGAGCCCAGAAACAACCATATAATTGGTTCCTGGCCACACGCCTCCAACCCAATAACGGCCATTTGCTTTATACTTTGGATTTGAATAGGCCAAAGAAGGTACACGGTGAGGGCGATTAAACTTTGTAGTGTCATTAAGATGAGAAACCAGACGGTCAAGGCGGTCTTTAGACAATACATCAGTATGCAAAGCCCAATAAGCATAAATACCCTGAGTGGTAGATAGGCTATCGTTAGCAAACTGATCGTAGAGGAAACCGTCTTTCTGGCTCCACATATTCTTATTGATATAGTTCTTGAGCATCTTGATGTCATCTTCAAATTCTTCTATCTCTTGCCAACGCTCAAGATAGAAACCCATCTTGAGAAGAATCTCTGCAACCTGAATCTGCTGCAGACAAGCATCTAACCATATCATATGTCCATTAGAATAGATGGTGTTATACCCCTCTGGCACGCGTGGCATATTATCCATACCTGTGCCCCAACCACTACTCCAATACGTACCATTACGCCATGTGCGATTAAGTTTAAGCCACTTGTAATAAGCTGCCAAAACAGGGAACACCTTATTTAGGCGATTATCATCACCTGTAGAGGTGTAATAAAGCCATTCTGACCAAGGAAGAAGATTTGGACCAGTACTTGTTGGATCGTATCGACCAAAGCAATCGCTGCCATCGGCACGTATCTCACGACAGATGAATCCATCGGGATGCTGCTTGGCATAGAAGTTATCAAGAGTGTTCTGAAAAGGGAAGAATCTTCGACCGTAACGACAGAACATTGTAATGAAGCTATCGTCCCACATAAAGATGTTTCCATTATATGCAGGTGCTATATATGAACTTACAAATCCTGATCCATCGACAGGCTGACAGATATTCTGAATACCTATCTGCCAGGCTTTCCAATACATATCAATCTGCTCGTTATGTCCCTCCCAGTAAGGAGAAGGCAACACTTTGCGAGCCTTTTCAAAACTACCAGGAATAGTCTTCACTGGCTTTTGTGTGCGAAACTGGTTCTCAGCAACGAGAGTCTGCATCACATATGTATTTTTATATGGAAGCTTATACAGCGGAGAACCTGACGGCATCAGATTTTGCGCTACTACAGAAAAAGGCAAACATAAAAGAATGCCAGAAACAGATGTAAATATATATTTTGAAAACTTCATCAGTTATTAAATGTAGAATTAGTTGCCCTACGGGCAATAAATAATGAGTAGTTAATGAGTAATGAGAAGTTCCTCTGACTAAAGGGAGGAAAGAAAAACTCCTAACTCCTATCTTCTAACTCCTAACTTTATATTAACTACATATTCATTAAAGCCTTTATCTTCCAGCAGATGTCAGTATTATCCATGAATCCACTGAAATTCTCAGAACCAGGACCAAAAGCATATACAGGAACCATTGTACCAGAATGGTTCTTGGTAGAGAAGTTTACCTCTACTCTACCCTCCTTGTAGTCACCACCAAGAACGGTCATACCGCCTGTTTCGTGGTCAGCAGTAACAACAACGAGAGTTTCACCATCCTCAGCAGCCCATTTGATGATACTACCAAAGGTTTGATCAAAATCGAGGGTTTCTTTCATCAGCATATCAAGTTGATTAAAATGACCATAGTCATCGAGCTGTGAACCTTCTACCATCATGAAGAAACCGTTTTTGTTTTGGTTCAACAGATTGATTCCTGCTATTGATGCACGCGCCAATAAATCACCACGCTCATCAGGTAAAGGAGTATCAACCTCAAAAGGCACACAATATACTTTTGTTTCCTTCGAGATGGTTTCGAGATCCTTTCGAGATGTAAACACCTTGTAACCTTTCTTTTCAAGCTCCTTGAATATATTACGACCATCTTTTCGGTTTGTGAAAAACTTTGCACCACCGCCAAAGACATAATCAACAGGACTATTAGCCATTTCTGCTATAAGTTCCTGCTCATTATCACGGTCAATATTATGTGAAAGGAAATCGCAAGGAGTAGCATCCCACAAACGGCATGTAACGGCTACACCAGCACTTTTACCTGCTTCCTTGGCATAGTCAACAAGTGATTTCAGTTTATTACCATCTTCATCAACGCCAACAGCATGATAACGTGTCTTATAACCTGTAGCCAAAGAAGTACCACCAGAACCTGAATCAGTAATTAATCTGTTAGTTGCCGGTGTCTTAGAAAGACCTGTGAACTGAGCATTTTCAAGCCAGAGATGTCCTCTGTTGCATGTCCAAGCTGCCTGGATGTGCATCAGACTCATACCATCTCCAATCATGAGAATTACGTTCTTTACTTTCTTGCCCTTTGGCGCATTTACTTTTTCTACCTTATAAGGTTTATCAAAAGTGTATGACTGCTGATTAACAGACTGAGCAGAAACCGAAGAGGTTGCTAAAACGAGAGATAATGAAAAAATAACTTTCTTAATACGCATAATCTTACAATTTATTTATATTCCCATGGTGCACAACGCACCATGGGAACAATATATTAGAACTGTGACGCATAACCTGGATTCTGCTTTAACTTACCGTTAGAGCGGATAACCTGATTAATGTCGTAAGGCATTACACTGTATGTGCCACCTGGCTCGTATTCCTTAGCATCGCCCTGACCACCACCAAGAACGAATACGCCTTTGTAGGTCTTACCATTAATTTCCATCTCCATTTTTGGATCTGGATTTGGAAGACAGTCAGGGTTAGAACGGTTTACATGCATGATACCATGCTTAGCACTCTTAATCTTTTTCAGAGCATCCTCATTCCAAGATTCAGTACCGCTTGCAGACCAACGTTTAAGGTCGAAAAGACGATCGGTCCACTCACAAGCAAGCTCGCAACGACGCTCGTGCATAAGATCCATCATTGTAGGAGCTGTGTAGTTAACAACCTCATGAGCACGAGTAGCAATACGATTCAGAGGAGCAGCAGCTTCTCCATTCTTACCCTGCATGATAAGAGCCTCTGCCTTGAAGAGAAGCAACTCCGCAAAGCGCATTAGAGGAACATTTAGGTCGGTTGTTGGACGGTCGCCATTAGATGAAATATAACTGTTAGTATATCCATCAACAACTGTTTCGCCATTATCATTAACCTTATAGTTGATCTTTCCACGAGAAAAAGGATCCATATATTTGCAGAAAGCAAAACCATTTTCAAGGTCAGAATTAGAATAGAACTTACGTGTTTCACCAAAATAAGTGAACTCTTCACCATAGCTCAACATAGTTGCTCTACGACGAGTATCGCCATCGTTAAACTCTGCCCAGAGCTCAAGAGTTGGCTTCATATAGCCCCAACCATTATATACACCCCAGCCTTTGTTCTCAAGAACGATACCTGGGAAAATGCTTCCTGCATAGTTCTCGCCACGTGAGTTAACACTCCAGATATATTCCTTGCTCCAGTTATTCTCGATCTTGAACACATCAGCATAGTTATCGAGCAAACCACGACCACCTTCAGTTTCAATCTTGTCAACTAATGCAGGAATATTTGCCCACTGAGTCTTATCGTGCTGAGCCCAAAAAGCATAGGTCTTAACCATATAACCTAAAGCTGCATCCTTTGTGGCACGACCATAGTTATCGGTAGAATAAGTCTTGAACCACTCAAGATTGTCGGCTGCCTTCTGGAAATCCTCTATAATCATCTTATAATTGTCTATAACAGAAGCCTGCTGAGTAGGAATCTCATTAACCTGAGTATCATAGTCGGTGAAATCCTCGTATCTTACGAATGGCACACCATTATCTACACGACCATAGCGATAAGCAATCATATAATGAGTGAAGGCACGCATGAAATAAGCCTCGCCTAAAGAACGTCTCTGAACAGCTGTACGACTTGCCTCAGGTATTTGCAGTGCATGATAAACAACATTGTTTGCCATAGCCATTGTGGTGTACATCTGATTATAGAAATCCTTTAGACAACCCTCAGAAGAACCGTCCATAGTAAGCTTGGCAAGGTTCATATAGCCCGTGCCACGAGCACGACCAAAGACAATATCATCGCAAGCACCCTGCTCATAGAAAAGGTTTCGACCCCATGTCTCCTCGTATGAGAAACAATCATAAAGGGTGGTAACAGCCTTAGTATAATCGGCATCAGTCTTCCAGAAGGTACCCTCGGAAGGCACACCCTCTTTGACTGTATCAAGCCATTCGCCTGTACATGAAGACAAGCTACCTGCCGCCATCAATAATATGATAAGTGATTTATTGATTTTCATAATTATTCGTGTTTATGGTTAGAACTTAAGTTTTACAGCCAAAGAGATAGTTCTTGAAATTGGATACTGTCCGCAATCAAAGCCTACTCCACCAACCTCTGGGTCAATACCGCTATACTTGGTAATTGTGAAGAGGTTGTCACAGCTTAATGTTACATCAAGAGAACTCTTGCGATCATTGAAATAGTTTATCTTACGCAACAGATCAGTAAATGAATAACCTACAGAGATGTTCTTCATACGAAGATAGCTACCACTTTCGAGATACCAGTCTGAGATTGTACCGAAGTTGTTGTTTGGATCAGACTGAGAAATTCGTGGTACATCATAAGTAGGACCATCAAGAGCCTTAAGAATATCGCTTGAACGGTTGAAGTTACTTACAGACTCGTTGAGGGTGGTATATTTATATGCATTGAAAATCTTTGCGCCATAAGAGCCCTGAAGCATCATGTCGAAAGTGAACTTCTTGTATGTGAAGCCAGCACTGAAAGCATAAGTAACCTTAGGCATAGCATTACCACGGAACTCATAGTCGCCCTCGCCAATAACACCATCGCCATTAAGATCAACAAACTTCAGGTCGCCAGCCTTTGCATTTGGCTGTATGCGGTTGCCGTTCTTGTCAACATAAGCCTCTGCTTCAGCATCTGTCTGGAACACACCATCGGTACGAATGAGATAGTATGAATAGAGAGGCTGACCTTCTGCACTACGATAAGGAGTAAGATCCTTGTATTTGTAAGTACCTGAATATGTCCAAACAGGCTTTGAGCCATCAGGATTAGCTGAACCTGTATCTGTAAGACGGTTGCGAAGAGTAGCAAGATTAGCACCTACATAATAAGTAACGTTCTTACCAATCTTATCACGCCACATAGCTGAGATTTCAACACCACGGTTGCTTACCTGACCCTCGTTTACTAATGGAGCATAACGACCCATTGTGGTAGGCCAGTTAACATCCTGTGTCTTAATCAAATCCTTTGTAACCTTGTTGAAATAATCAAAGGTAAGGTTCAAGCGGTTGTTGAACAACAAAACATCAAGACCAAAGTCAAGCTGTTCTGATGTTTCCCAAGTAAGGTTACCATTATAACCATCAGCCATGTAAACACCTGCAAGAATATCGTTGTTAATACCAATCTGTGAACCTACATCACCAGCATTATTTGGATATCTTGTTGACAGAGTAGCTGAACCATAGCCATAACCAATAGAACCTAAGTTACCAATCTTACCCCAGCTTGCACGAAGCTTGATCATGTTAACAGTCTTGTTCTTCTTGAACCATGGCTCAGAAGTGATTTTCCATGCAGCTGTTACAGATGGGAAATCGCCATATTTCTTTCCCTTTGGCAAACGACTTGCATAATCACGACGCATAGAAGCTGTTACGAAGTAACGATCAGCAAAGCTATAAGCTGCACGACCAACGAAAGCTACATTACGGTCGTTATAATAAGCGTCTGTAGGCTCAAGCACCTGAGAACCATTAGCAAAATACATCATTGCATCGGTTTCATCATCAAAACCACGTTTTGTAGCATCAAAATAACGATAGCTATACTCGCTTGATGTTGTAGAAGCCATAAGTCCCATTGTATGCTTACCAAACACACGATCATAGGTTATGGTATTTTCCCAATCCCACTGTGGCTCACGATAGCTTGAATAACTAAGTGAGTTGGTGAGGTTTACCTTTCCCACCTCAGTACGCTTAGGGCTCCAATAACGCTGCAGATAGTTTGTCTGCTTATATGTAAAGCGACTTGTGAAATTCAAACCACGGATAGGCTGAATAATATCAAGGAATGTTGTTGAGGTTAGTGTAGATGCATGATTATTGTTGTATGCTGCTGTCAGCAAACGCATTGGGTTGATAGCATCACCATGAATATTAGCATAGTCAGCATATATAGCTGGTGTTGTACCCATAAATGAACCATCCTCTTCATAAGGGAATGTGTTGCGAGGCATCATCAAAGCAGCAAGGATTACACCACTCTCAGCACTTGAGGTATTTACATCACGTACATTTCTGTCTTTCCAACTCAGGTCTTCACGAATGCGAAGCCAAGGTGCGATTTTCCACATAGAGTTGAGACGAGCAGTTACCTGACGATTATATGTGTTAACAAGTGTACCATCAGCATTATTGATTTCTACTGACAAACGATTAGAGAATTCCTCTGTACCACCAGAAATAGCAATATTATGACGGTTGAAAGCAGCAGTACGGAATATCTGATCTATCCAGTCGGTATTTGTTTTACCATAGACTGGGTCAGCATTCAATACATTCCAGCCATCAGGCAATGTACTTCCTGCCTGCTCGTAACTATATTTGCGCACTCGCATTTCGTCTTCCCAAGAAAGACTCTGTGGAAGATTCTGTGAGGAAGAGAAACCAAATACACCATTATATTCAATTGAAGGCTTACAAGCTGAAGCTTGCTTGGTGGTTACAAGGATAACACCAGCAGAACCAGCATAAGCACCATAGATAGCAGCCGATGCAGCATCTTTCAATACTGTGATATTAGTTACATCACTCATATTGAAAGGAGCACCAGGAACTCCATCAACAACATAAAGGGGTGATTCGCCATTTGGTGAACCCATACCACGAATGGTGATAGTTGGTTCTGAACCTGGGTGACCACCGTTAGAAACTACTGAAACACCAGGAATCTGTCCTTGTAACATCTGACTGACGCTACTTACAGGACGCTTCTGCAGTTTATCCACATCAGCAACAGAAGCAACAGCGGCACTTAAATCACCTTTCTTTGCCTTACCATAACCAATTGCAATAACCTCGCCCAACTGGGCAGCATCGTCTTCAAGGGTAACGGTTATCTGACTCTTTGCAGTAACAGTCTTATTGGTATAACCAATAGATGAAATCTGTAGTTTAGCGCCTTGCTTAACTGTAAGGACAAATCGACCTTCAAGGTCGGTAATAACACCATTGGAAGTACCCACCTCTCTAACTGTAGCACTCACAACAGGTTCACCATTAGAATCGAGAACAACTCCCGATACTTTCAAACCCGTTTGCTGAACCACATTCACATGTGGAACATTTTCCGCTGTGATATTCAGCGGAGACAAGAATGAGAAAACAGTTAAAGCCGCTGCATAGAAGAGTACGCGCGAGCGTGAATCAGAAGATTTTCGTTGTTTCATTCCTTTAAGATTTTAAGTTAATAGATATATTTTATTTGGTTTTTCATTCCATTTTTCTCTTTTCTAAAGAAAACCGTCCCGGCTTTTTAGCCGAGACGGCGTTAGTTTTAGAATTGCGGATAAATGATAGTTAGATGTTTACAGAGGCTTACTCTTGTTGTTATGATACATGGCAGGTGAAAATCCCTGCTCTATAGGTATTATCTGGTTTAACTTTTTCATTGCATATTTTATTAAGTTGGTTGACCCATAAGGTCATTTATCATGGTTTCATATGCAAAGATAGGATAAAAAAATGAATCTACAACAATAATTTGCGCATTAGTTTCTTCCTAATGCGCAAATTTCCGTCTTTTTTAGCAGTTTTTTACAATCCAACATCTACTGTTCCGCCATTTTCCCAATCATCGACTTCGGCAGTAAATCCACTTGCATTACTATCATCATCTCCACCTGTCACATCAGGAAGAGTTGGACTATCCATATGAGAATAAGTATTTGTATTTATAATCAGCTGCAGTTCGAGTACCACTTCAGTTGTTACACCCATACGATTCTCTGTAACTTCAACATAACGAATAAGGTTGCCCACATCATAGGTAAAGATGATTGGTTCACCATTACGCAAGGTGAAATAAAGCGAAAGACGATTAGATGTGGAATCTCTTTGGGCAGCTGTCTGTTTTCCCCAAGGCAGACCAAAGGTTGAAATTGTAGTAACAATCCAACCATCCTTTGAATTTGGAGCATCAAGCTCAACCTTAAAATTATCGAGCAAATGAATTCCTTCTGTAGAAGATGCATGACCTTGGCCAACATACCATCCATCAGCAAACTGGTCAATACTACCTATAACAGATTTCATGTTGTTTATACCATTTACTCGAACACGCACCTCAAGAGGAATATTAATCTTCTTTGGGCTTTCGTGAAACACATATACAGCTGTATCACGTTCTATACCCTCATAATAATGCTCAAGCCTCTGCTGATAGGTAGAAGCAACCATGTCCTGACTAATCTCTATTGTGTCACGAGCAATACCAAAATCTTCGGGTTCACGTTGATATACAACACCTTCGTCCCATCCTTTTTTATTCTTATATTGCTGGATAGACGTAAGTTTCACACGAGCACTATCAAGATTATTCATGTCGTAGAAGTCGAGCGAACCAAATTCACTTGGAGTGAGGTTATAAACTAATAGAGAATATATACCTTCCTTACGTAATATATCTCGACTTTTAACATTATTAGATAGCTCTACCTGAACACCATGTTTTTCATTATAGGTGTAGAGCGACATACCAGAAGGGATTTCACCAAAATGCTCTTCCCAATCAAGTTCTACACTAACACGGGCATTAAGATTATTAATACGATACAACTCACGACGATCAAGGAAAGAATCCTCGCCACACGACATGAGGAAAAGACACAGCCCTAAAACGAGCAGCATCTTCACCTTATTTATATATGTGTAGAGTTCTTTCATTACCATATGAGTTAATAAGTTGGTAAGTTATTGAGTTCGTGAGTTAGAACTTAAAAACTTAGAAACTAAAAAACTATTCTCTTTTTTCCATTAACGATATATATTCCACGAGGAAGTTTTCGAAGATCAGCATCCGTATTTCCTACTTTCTGTCCTAACATATTATATACACCGTTTAGCTCATTTATATTGTTATTATTACTTCCTTCATCAAAGATTTCTTCTATGCCTGAGAAGATTTCGTCATTAACAAGATCATCAGTATCAGCAAGGCCATCAGGCTTACTCAATGCAAAGCCTGTGATACGCTTGGCAAGGTTCGAGTTGGCTTCGAGAAGCGCTCGGAATGGCGGTACATTAAACTCAGAAACTGTTTCGTACAGTTTTGAGCCAGCCATAAGATATGAACCTTGAGGTGCTCTATAACTCTTATATGTTCCTTTGCAAAGATAGTCATTAGCACGTCGATTGTCATAAACAACATTAAACTGGTTGTTGGTGTCAATATACAAATCTCCATGCTTAGAGTTTGTTTCGTTTACATCAACAAACCTGCTCTCCATAGTTACGTTAGTAACTACAGGATTCTCTGCCACATCAATACTTGGCTTTATAAAGTAAGGGCGAGAAGCCTCTATCATATGATAAGCATGCTGAACAAAATGAACCACACCATCTTGTACTCTATCATAGGTAAGAATAATGGCATCATTACCAAAGATTTTCTTGAACTTACTTTCGTTGATAGAGAAAGGCAGACAGATACTTGTCCACTTGTCTTTACCAAACTTTCGTTGTAGCTGCACATTAAAATCAGTATATGTATTGAGTACACCTGACTCATTAATGTTAAAGGAAGCAGCAACAGCGTTAGAGAAAGTGTTTTGCTCATTAGCATCATAAGCCACCATGTCGTCAGTCATAACAACAGTTGGATTATCGGCCAAGGCTTCTTCTGGCGAATAATCTTCACTATTATAACTTGATGGCACAAAAGAGAAACCACAAAACGAAAGCTTTGAATTACTACACCATATATAATAAGTCTTACCTGCCTTTACCTGGAACGAATAACGCACATAAGCCTTAGACACAAGAACATAGCATTTGTCTTTCTCTGGATTATCCTCGTCCTTAATGGCAATAACGGCCTCCTGAGGCGACTCTACAGAGTTGTAGCCACCCCACACATCCATAATACGCTGAATATACTTTTCTCTTAATGTTCCGTTTGTGTCATTAGAAACAGTAAACTTGCTCCAGTCAAAAGAGGTATTCCTGAAATCATAGGTATATACCTTATCATCCTCTATATAAGAAGCACCATCGGTAATATTATATTCATCAACAAGATAGTTCTGAGCCTCCGTATCGTTCATCATAACACGATAGTTACACTCGGTATAAGCACCATAATGGTCGTTAGCCTCACCAGCCGTAGATGTTGACGGCAAGAGATTTTCCATACCTGTAGCCCAATGGTTGTCTAATTCCACAGGATTTCCCGTCTCATCAGTAATGAACAACGGTCGCCATTTCATCTGGAACTTACTTTCGATATTCTTTATATTACCATCATAGTCGCAAGCACCATTCTGAAGTACATAAGCAATAAGCGTACCACTCTCTTCGGGTTCAAACTTCAAATACGTACCACGACAAGGCAGTTCATACGAAGAATGATTACCATTAGAAATAGTTGCATTATAACTACATCCATTCTCATCCAAAGGGTTCTGACCACCCTGCGACGCATAACGGAAACCGTCAATAGCCATACCGTTCTGACCAACAGTATCAGTCTTGGCTATTTTCCAATAGTCAGTAAGGTTGGTCTGCTTTTTACTCTTCATATAAGGACCACTACCTTCCTGCCAACCGCCATATGTCATAGTAATATTCGTGCGAATATTTGTTGTTGACAC
>R26__coassemble_1034_pt1 | contig 14669 bp, 11 predicted proteins | sample R26__metabat2_low_PE_011 | metagenome-assembled genome bin R26 | reverse complement strand
AATTACAAATTTTGAGTTTCGACTTAAGAGGTACGAGTGATTCAATTTTTCAACGTTACTAAGCAAGAAACTTCTCAAGCAACCTGTCCCCTCCCCTCTGGAGGGAAGGTTAGGGAGGGGTCTTTTTAAAAACCATAAGAAACTTATGAAGATATTATTATTAGGCAGCGGCGGTAGAGAACACGCCCTTGCGTGGAAAATCTCTCAGAGCGAGAAATGTGACAAACTATTTATTGCACCAGGTAATGCTGGTACATCAAATGTTGGCGAGAACGTAAATATCGGTGTTGGCGAATTCGATAAAATCAAGGACTTTGCTGCAGAAAACAACATCGACATGATTGTTGTTGGTCCTGAGGTGCCTCTTGTTGAAGGTATCTATGATGAACTGAAGAACGATGCTCGCACAGCTAACATTCCTGTTATCGGTCCAAGCAAAAAGGGAGCTGTTCTTGAAGGCTCAAAGGATTTTGCTAAAGACTTTATGAAGCGTCACAATATTCCAACAGCTGCCTACGGAACATTTGACGGAACAACAATTGAAGAGGGTTTGAAGTTTCTTGAGACTCTGAAAGCTCCTTACGTACTGAAGGCCGACGGTCTGTGTGCCGGTAAGGGTGTGCTTATTGTTCCTACTCTTGAAGAAGCTAAGAAGGAATTCAAGGATATGCTCGGCGGTATGTTCGGTAATGCCTCTGCAAAAGTGGTTATCGAAGAGTTCCTCAGCGGTATTGAGTGCTCTGTATTCGTAATCACCGACGGAAAGAACTATAAGATTCTGCCTGAGGCTAAAGACTACAAGCGTATTGGTGAGGGCGATACAGGTTTGAACACAGGAGGTATGGGTTCGGTCAGTCCTGTTCCTTTCGCTACAAAAGAATGGATGAAGAAAGTTGAAGACCGCATTATCCGTCCTACTGTTGACGGTCTTGCTGCCGACAATATCGACTACAAGGGCTTTATCTTCTTTGGTCTTATCAATGTTGATGGCGAGCCTATGGTTATTGAGTATAACTGCCGTATGGGCGACCCTGAGACAGAGACTGTGATGCTTCGTTTGAAGAGCGACATCGTTGACCTATTCGAGGGTGTAGCAGCTGGCGATCTTGATAAGCGCAGCATTGAGTTCGACGAGCGTAGTGCAGTGTGTGTGATGCTTGTCAGCGGCGGTTATCCTGAGGCATACAAGAAGGGCTACCCTATCACTGGAATAGATAAGGTTGAGGGAAGTATTGTGTTCCACGCAGGAACAGCAACCAAAGACGGTGAAGTGGTTACTGCTGGTGGTAGAGTAATTGCTGTGAGCAGTTATGGAGCCAACAAGGAAGAAGCTCTGAAGAAGAGTTTTGAGGAGGCTCAGAAAATAGATTTCAAAGACAAGTATTTCCGTTCTGACATCGGAAAAGACCTATAAGGATGTGGAATTTTAGTTACCCCTCTCCCATCGGAGGGGATGGGGGAGGCTTCCTTTAGAAGGTTGGGTATGATAGTATAAATGAAAAAAAGAATACAGAACAAAATAGCCGAGAGCAGATGGACTTTACCTTTTGTTCTCGGTTACGGCATTTTAATAGTCTTGGCAGAAGGACTGTTAAGCAAGGAAACATGGATGTCAACCATATGTGTGTTTCTTGCCACTTTACTTATGGCTGAATTCAACAACCGTTTTGCATTGATACGCATATACTGTCGCTTGATTTCAGCATCATTTCTGGTGTTGACATTAATATCGCCACAACTATTAACATCAACAAGTGCATGTATAGCTCAACTGGCTTTTGTGAGTTTCTACATCATATTTTTTATGGCGTATCAAGACAGGAATGCAGCCGGCTTAATGTTCTATTCTTTCTGCATTGCAGGTGTTATTAGTTTAATATGGGTGCAGGCGTTGTACTTTGTGCCGCTCCTTTGGATAATGATGGCCACCTATAATATGGCAGGCAGCATTAAGAACATAATGGGAAGTGTGCTGGGAGTGATGGCGCCCTACTGGTTTGTTTCACCTTATTATATATATAAGGGCAACTTAGAGCAGCTGCTTCAGCATTTTGAAAGTCTTGGAAAGTTTGAAGCTTTAGCCGATTTCTCAACTCTTTCAACAGAGCAGATTAGCACCTTTTGTGTGATTAGTGTGCTATTTGTGATAGGAATGGTACATTTCCTACGTTCAAGCTATCTCGACAAAATACGTATTCGTATGACATATAACACTCTTATCGTCGTGGGTTTGGCTGCTATTACATTCCTCGTATTGCAGCCTCAGCACTATGATTTGCTCATACGCATACTACTTGTTTCTACATCAGTTCTTATAGCACATTTCTTTGCTCTAACACATAACAAACTGACAAATATTACATTTGTTACAGTTGCTACAGTTGTATTCTTCTTAACCATATATAACCTCTTAGCAGCATAATCTATATGGATGTAATAACCAATTTTCTTATAGACTGGGGCTATTGGGGCATGTTTATTGCGGCCTTTCTTGCCGGTAGTTTCTTCCCTTTCAGCAGTGAGGCTATTATGCTTGGTCTTATGGCTGCAGGACTGCATCCCTGGCCGCTGGTGATATACGGCACAGCAGGTAATGTGTTAGGTTCGGTGTTTAACTACTGGATAGGACGACTGGGTAAGCCAGAATGGATAGAACGCTACCTACACGTAAAACAAGACGAACTTGACAAAGCTGAACGGTTTATGAACGGGCGAGGAGCGTTGATGGGCTTTTTCTCTTTCCTGCCTATCTTAGGCAGCGCTATTACTATTGTGTTGGGATTAATGAGATCAAACTTTTTTATTTCTATGTTCAGTATCACTTTGGGTAAATTCATCAGATATATTGTTCTTGTTCTTTCGGTTGCGTCGCTATCATCGTGCACACCAGCAAAGAGCTATAATGAGAAAACTATCACTGTGACGATAGAACCTATAAGATATTTCACAGAACAGATTGCTGGCAACAAGTTCAAGGTTATCACGATGGTGCCTCAGGGCAGCAATCCTGAAACCTATGAGCCTACAGCCCAACAGATGATGGCTCTCTCACATAGCGACCTGTATATAAAAGTGGGCAATCTGGGATTTGAACGTGCGTGGATGAACAAGATTCAGGCAAATGCTCCACATACAAAAATAATCGACTCTTCAAAAGGTATCGTGCCTGCAAAAAGCATAAATGGTATTGATGATCCCCACACCTGGATGAGCACTAAAAGTGCAAGGATTATTGCTGAGAATATTTATCGCGCGCTGGTTGAAATAGACAGTAAGGACAGCAGCTATTTCAGAAAGAACCTGAACAAGTTAGCTTTTACTATAAGTAAGACCGACAAGCTTATTCTGTCAAAGCTGGAAAAGAAGAAAGGCCTTTCGTTTCTTATTTACCACCCAGCCCTCACCTATTTTGCTCGCGACTATTCTCTGAACCAACTGCCAATAGAGGAAGAAGGTAGAGAACCAAGTGCTCAACAGATAAAAGATATTATCACTGCTGCACGCAAACAGAATGTGAAAACAATGTTTGTGCAGAAAGAGTTTCAAAACAGAAACACTCAGATTGTGGCACAAAGCACTCAGGCTGAGGTAAAAGATATAAATCCTTTGGCATATAACTGGCCAAACGAAATGGTGAACATAGCCAACAAACTGAAATAGCCTATGGAGAATACTATTATCAGCGTGAAGAATATCACTGCACGCTACGAGAAGAAGACCGTTCTTGAGAATGTTTCGTTAGAGATAAAAGACAAGGATTATTTAGGCATTATAGGTCCGAATGGTGGCGGAAAGACTACTCTTATCCGCATCATTCTTGGTATGTTGCAGCCAGCAGAAGGAAAGGTGGAGTATTTCTCTGAAGGCAAGAAGGTTGATAGCATCACTATGGGCTATCTGCCACAATACAATGATATTGATCACCACTTCCCTATCTCGGTGTATGACGTTGTGCTGTCGGGACTTGATAAGCAGAAGAAGCTTTTCCGCAGATTTACCAAAGAACAGCACCAGCAGGTTGAGAATACTCTTGCCGATATGGAGATTCTTGACTTAAAAGACCGTTTTATTGGTGCTCTCAGTGGCGGTCAGCTGCAGAGAGTGTTGCTTGCTCGAGCTATGGTGTCGAACCCACAGGTGCTTATTCTTGACGAGCCAAACACCTATGTAGATAGGAAATTTCAGAAGCAGATGTATGCTATGCTGAAGAATCTTAACCATAAATGTGCTATAATAATGGTTAGTCACGATATTGCAGAGATTGTTCGACAGGCCAAACACATTGCTTGTGTTAACGGTCACGTGCATTATCACGCAACAGCCAATATGCCTCAAGAAGACATAGAAGAACACTTCTTGAAAATGCTGAATGAAGATTGAAAGAACAAAAATATACAAAACCTACTACATATTAAAACTTTCTAATTTTATTCAATAACGTAAAGAATAATCAATACTGATAATGCAATTATCAAAAAGAAACATTATCTTTGCATTATTATTTCGAAATAAACACTTATTAAAAAATAAATGAAACAGTACAGACTTGTGGACAATATTCTGGGCTGGCTCGCATTTGCGATTGCAGCTTTTGTGTACTGCTCCACTATTGAACCGACAGCCAGCTTTTGGGACTGTCCTGAATTTATTACCACCGGCTACAGACTTGAAATTGGTCACCCACCTGGGGCACCTTTCTTCATGCTCACAGCTAATCTTTTTTCACAATTTGTAAGCGATGCTTCACAGGTTGCACGTATGGTAAACACAATGAGTGCGCTGCTCTCTGCGGTTACTATCATGTTCCTGTTCTGGACCATCACCCACCTCACACGTAAGCTTATCGTTAAGAACTGGGGCGAACTCAATCTTGCCAAGCTTATCATCATCGAGGCATCTGGTCTTGTGGGAGCACTCATCTATACCTTCAGCGATACCTTCTGGTTCTCGGCTGTTGAGGGTGAGGTATATGCTTATTCTTCGGCTTTCACGGCTATTGTGTTCTGGCTTATCCTTAAATGGGAAGATCAGGCCGACGAGCCTCACAGCGACCGCTGGCTTGTGCTTATCACCTATATGACTGGTTTGAGTATTGGTGTTCACCTGCTCAACCTTCTGTGTATTCCAGCTATCGTATTGGTGTTCTGCTACCGTAAATTCCCAAACATAGAGCTCAAGGGTTCTCTTATTGCTCTCTTTGTTTCGTTCGTTATCGTAGCAGCCGTTCTTTATGGTGTTGTACCTGGAATCATCACTGTAGGTGGATGGTTTGAGCTGTTCTTCGTAAACACTCTTGGATGCCCATTCAACACAGGTGAGATAGTATATCTAATTCTGCTTGTGGCTACTGTTCTCTGGGCTATCTGGGAAACATATACCAACAAGAGCGAGAAGCGTCAGAATGTAGCATTCCTGCTTTCTGTAGCTATGTTGGGTATTCCTTTCTACGGCTACGGCTGGAGCGCTTTCTTCATCGGAGTAGTAGTGCTTGCTATTATGTGGTTTGTTCTTAACTACAAGCGCAACGAAGGCAAGCAGAAGGTTAGTCTTATCTCTGCCCGCATTAAGAACACTACATTGCTCTGTATGCTTATGCTGATGATTGGCTACTCAAGCTATGCTCTTATCGTTATTCGTTCATCAGCTAACCCACCAATGGACCAGAACTCACCAGAGGATATCTTCACTCTTGGTAACTATCTGAGTCGTGATCAGTATGGCGATCGTCCTCTTATGTACGGTCAGGCATACACCTCACAGGTGGCTCTTGAGCAAGACGGCAATATGTGCAAGCCTGTTATCAAAGAGGGTGCACCTATCTATGCACGTAAGGAGAAAGCAAACAAGGACGAGAAAGACTCTTACTTTGTAGTAAGTCATAAAGACAAATATCAGTATGCTCAGAACATGCTCTTCCCACGTATGTACGACGGCAATCATGCTAAAGACTATGAAGACTGGATGGGCGGTGTTGACGGTACTGATGTTGCTTACGACCGCTGCGGTGAAACAATGACCGTAAAGGTTCCATCACAGATGGAGAATATTCGTTTCTTCCTGTCTTATCAGTGTAATTTCATGTACTGGCGTTATTTCATGTGGAACTTCGCTGGCCGTCAGAATCAGATACAGGGCAACGGAGAACTTGAGCACGGTAACTGGCTTACAGGTATCAGCTTTATTGATAATGCTCGTTTAGGCGATCAGAGCAAGATGCCTGATGAGTTGAAGAACGACAAGGGACATAATGTTTATTACTGTCTGCCTCTGCTTCTTGGTCTTCTTGGTCTATTCTGGCAAGCTTGGAGAGGCAAGCGAGGCATACGTCAGTTCTGGGTAGTATTCTTCCTGTTCTTCATGACTGGTCTTGCTATCGTTATCTATCTTAACCAGACACCTGTTCAGCCACGTGAGCGCGACTATGCTTATGCTGGTTCGTTCTATGCTTACGCTATATGGTGCGGTATTGGTGTTGCTGCTATCTACGACCTCATCAAGCGCTACCTGCATGTTAACGGTACAGTTGTGGCAACTGTTGTTTCTGTTCTTGCGCTGTTTGTTCCAATACAGATGGCTTCACAGAACTGGGACGATCACGACCGTTCAGGCCGCTTCGTATGTCGCGACTTCGGTCAGAACTATCTGATGACACTTCAGGATAAGGGCAACCCAATCATTTTCACAAATGGTGACAACGATACATTCCCACTCTGGTATAATCAGGATGTAGAGGGTGTTCGTCAGGATGCACGTGTGTGCAACCTCAGCTATCTGGCTACCGACTGGTATATCGACCAGATGAAGCGCGATGCTTACACATCACCTGCTGTACCTATCAGCTGGCCTCGTCTCGACTATTGTGCAGGTACAAACGACTACATTCAGATTGCTCCTGAGATGGAAAGTCAGCTTAAGCAATACTACGAGGAGAACCCAGAGCAGGCTAAGAAACAGTTTGGTGACGACCCATTCGAACTGGGTAACATCATCAAATACTGGATGCGTTCAAAAGATCCTGATATGCACATCATACCTACAGATACTATTCACCTCACTATCGACAAAGAGGCTGTTAAGAAGAGTGGTATGCTTATGGCTGGCGACAGTATTCCTGACAAGATGACTATCTCGCTTGCAGGTCGCAGAAGCATAGGTAAGAACGATATGATGATGCTCGAGATGCTTAACTCTTGCAACTGGACTCGTCCTCTTTATGTAGCTATCACTGTAGGCGAAAGCAACTACATGAATCTTGGTGACAACTTCATTCAGGAAGGTCTTGCAAGTCGTATCTCTCCTTTCACTACTAAGGAAGGAAGTGGCAACAAGAACTACGACACAGAAAAGGTTTATCGCAACGTGATGACTCGTTATAAGTTTGGCGGTCTTTCTAAGAAGGGCCTCTACATCGACGAGACAGTTATGCGTATGTGCTATACTCACCGTCGTCTGTTCACCGAACTTGCTATGCACCTCATTCAGGAACATCAGAATGCTAAGGCTCTGAAGGTTCTTCAGAAGGTAGAGAAAGAGATTCCAGAATACAATATTCCTGTAAACTACATGAGTGGTGGTCTTGATATGGCTCAGGCTTATGCTCTTCTTGGCAACAAGGCTAAAGCAAAGCACTACCTCAATGCTGTAGTCAAGAACAATGTTCAGTATCTTGAGTGGTATCTCAGTCTTGACGGCGATCGTTTCGCTCAGTCTATGACTGACTGTCTGAGACATATTACTATGTTACAGCAGGCTGGAGTTGTTGCACAGAGCATCGACAACAGAACTACTAAGAACATAGATACTATTGTCAACAGTCTCTATAACAGATATCGCGGTAAGGGAGGTTATATTCCTGAGCAGAATCAGTAATTGAGTTATGAAATTAGAAGGAGATAAAAGAAGTTAAATGAAGATATGCCGCTCTTAGCGGAGGAGATAGAAGACAATACCATAAAACTAATGTCTTTTATCTTCTTCTAACTTCTTCAAACTCCATAAATCTATTTGTTTCACTTAAAGAATAAAGGAGAAGTATGTTTATAGAACAACCAGCAAAATGGCTACGTTGGCTATATCCTCACGCCACCTGGCGTATGGACCCAAATGAGCATGCAGTTTATCTCACTTTCGACGACGGTCCAATACCAGAGTCAACTCCTTTCATTCTTGAAACATTACGCAAGTATAATGTTAAAGCCACATTCTTCATGGTTGGCGAGAATGTGCTGCGTTATCACGACCTATATAACCAGATAGTGGCTGAAGGGCATCAGGTGGGCAACCACACCTTCAACCACATTGGGTCATTCAAGCACTTTGCAGCTACATATATCTTCAATCTTGAAAAGGCTAACGACATTATTCACTCTCACCTTTTCCGTCCACCTCACGGGTGGATGCGTCACACATGCTATTGGTGGGTGCGCAGGAAATATGAAGTAGTGATGTGGGATCTTGTCACTCGCGATTATTCAACTTGGCTAACCGCTGGCGACGTGCTCAACAACGTGAAGAAATATGCCCGCAACGGGTCTATCATCACATTCCACGATTCACTCAAGAGTATTGACAAACTGCACTATGCCCTACCTAAAGCTATAGAGTGGCTCAAAGAACAAGGATATGAATTCAAAACTTTCGAATGATATCAAAGCCGAGGCCAAACGTCTCGGCTTTTTTGCATGCGGTATAGCTAAAGCAGCACCTGTAAGAGATGAGGTTGCCAATATCATTAGGCAATGGATTGCCAAGGGGGAGAATGCTGATATGAAATATATGAGCAACTACACCGACAAGCGTCTCGACCCTCGCCTGCTTATGCCTGGAGTTAAGAGTATTGTTTGTGTTGCACTCAACTATACGCCTGAGCAAACTCTTCCTGAAGGCGAATATCAGTTTGCAGCCTATGCTCTTGGACAAGACTATCACGACATAGTGAAATCCAAACTGCGTCAGCTTGCTACTTCGTTAGGTTTTGTTGAAGAAAGTGCCGCTGGCGATGTTTCACAAGATGACGACCATCCGCATTTCAGAGCTTTTGTTGATACTGCTCCTGTTCTTGAACGCTATTGGGCTGAGGAAGCTGGTTTGGGGTGGACTGGCCGCAATCATCAACTTATCATTCCTCATGCTGGAAGCATGTTTTTCTTAGGTGAACTGTTTCTGAATATAGAACTCTCTTACGACGAGCCTATGCCCAACCGCTGCGGTAAGTGTCACGCTTGCATTGATGCCTGTCCGACAAATGCTATAGACACCACAGGTTCTTTTCATGCAGCCAAATGTCTTAGTTATCAGCTGATAGAGAACAGAGGTGACATTTCACCTGAGGCACAGAACAACATGGGCGACACTATATACGGCTGCGACCGCTGTCAGCAGGCTTGTCCCTGGAACCGTTTTGCACAGCCTAACACTACTCCTGAACTGCAACCGCGTGAGGAACTGCTCAGTATGACTCGCGAAGACTGGCAACAGCTCAGCGTTGAGAAATATCAGAAACTGTTCAAGGGAAGCGCTGTGAAAAGAGCCAAATATCAGGGACTGATGAGAAATATCGAGGCTGCTGCTTGCAACTCTTCACAAAAAGATTTATCTTTGACCAATAAAAATAACGAGGCCAACAGCCTCACTAATGACAACAATACTAACAACCTCACAATAAAAGACAATAATGAGCAAAAAGATTAACAGCTACCAGGTTATGGCGGCTATGATAAGAGCCTTCTTTGAGGCATTTGGATGTGGAGTCATCGACAGCAACTATCCAGATAGCGACTTTGCTACACGCAACGACGAGAAAAACATCAAACAGGTAATGCTTGATCACTATGAGAACATAAGCAAGGTGTTCTTTGATGTTCTCTTCCCTTTCATAGCACGAATACAATACGAGGATGTGGAACAGGCTCTTAATGATGCCAACAAAGAGTTTGCGGACAAGGGAGCGTCTATTCTCGACTATCTACGCTTTGCCTGTCGTGAACAGAATTTCTATGATGCTCTTGTGAGCGAATATCAGCGTAACTTCGGTTTCCTGCTCAAGGGACAGTTTTCTACTATTCCCGAACACATTGAGGGACGCATCAAAGGCGAGGCTTATGCTTTTATTGATGAGCCAACAGCTATCAACTGTCTTGTACGCATCATATTCTCAGCTTATGTTGCTGGACTTCATAATGCCAACAAGAAACAACACATCGATCAGTCAACTATTCTGCGCATGCTGCTCATCAACACTCAGCTGATGATTAACGATTGTCCACTCAAGAATACTGAAGCCGACCTCATAGAGCAGTTTCTTGAGGCTTGTGGCAGTCAGGATAATCTCAACGTGCTTGTAAACACCATGAACGATATGTATCGTGATTTGGCTGAAGAAGATAATAACTCGGATCCGAATTTGAATTAAAAACTATTGTCTTATATCTTCGCTGCTGAAAAGCGGCATATCTCCCTTTAACTCCTTTTATCTACTAATTAAGTTAAGAATGAATAAAAACAGACGCCAAACGCTTTGCAAATGTTTTGTTTTTTGTACTTTTGCATACAATGTTAACTGGCGTTTTGCGCTATAATAAAGCTATACAATAATGAAGAAAATATATTTCCTGCTCATTGCCCTCACAGGCCTTTTCCTTTTCCAGTCATGTAGCGACACAGAAACTTACGCTGAGAAGAAGGAAAAAGAAAATGCAGCTATCAATCAGTATATTGCTGACAAGAAAATTCAGGTTATCAGCGAAGCTGAATTCAAGGCACAGGACTACACTACTGATGTAAGCAAGAATCAATATGTGCTTATGAGCTCATCAGGTGTTTATATGCAGATTATTGACAAGGGTTGCGGGGCGCCTATCAAGACCAACGAGACACGCACCGTGCTTGTACGTTTCGACGAGTACAACCTGCTCAACAATCCCGACACTATGCAGCTCAGCAACAACGTGCTCGCCTTTTCATCTATTGTTGACAAGATGACCGTTATCAACAAATCGGGTACTAACACCGCTCTCTTCACAAGCGCTAACGAAAGTGTGCTGGCAAGTGCTTATGGTTCTACAGCTGTTCCTGAAGGATGGCTTGTTCCGCTAAACTATGTTAACATCGGTCGTCCTACCGACGAGAGCACAGAGCCTGCTCACGTAAAGATTATCGTTCCTTCGGCTAAGGGACAGGCTTATGCAGCTACCTATACCTACCCTTGCTTGTATGAGCTATACCTTATGGCAGGCAAATAAGGAAGATGGGAAGATGGAAAGATTGAAAAATTGAAAGATTGAAAGATTAAAAGATTTATATATAGAAAGACATAACAATGACACTTATTAAATCTATTTCTGGCATCCGCGGTACTATTGGCGGACAGGCTGGTGATACTTTGAACCCACTCGACATCGTAAAATTTACATCAGCATACGCTACATTCATTCGTCGTAGCGGTAAGTCACAGAGCAACACTATTGTTGTTGGCCGTGATGCACGTATCTCTGGCGAAATGGTTAAGAATGTGGTTTGCGGTACTCTTATGGGTATGGGCTACGATGTTATCAATATTGGTTTAGCAACTACTCCTACCACAGAGCTTGCTGTTCGTATGACACAGGCTGCTGGTGGTATCATCATAACAGCAAGTCACAACCCACGTCACTGGAATGCGCTTAAATTGCTCAACCAGGAAGGAGAATTCCTTACTAAGGACGACGGCAACGAGGTGCTCTCTATTGCTGAGAAAGAAGACTTCGAGTTTGCTGATGTTGACCACTTAGGTAAATACAGCGAAGAAAACTTCGACAAGCGTCATATTGATAGCGTGCTGGCTCTCGAGCTTGTTGACCGTGAGGCCATTCGCAACGCACACTTCCGTGTTGTTGTCGACTCTATCAACTCTGTTGGCGGTATCATCTTGCCAGAGCTTCTTAAAGAGCTGGGCGTTGAATACACATTCCTCAACGGTGAGTCTAATGGTGACTTCGCACACAACCCAGAGCCTCTTGAGAAAAATCTCGGTGGCATAATGGGCGAACTTGCTAAGGGTGGCTACGACCTCGGTATTGTTGTTGACCCTGATGTTGACCGACTGGCATTCATTCAGGAAGACGGTAAGATGTATGGCGAGGAATACACTCTCGTTACTGTTGCCGACTACATCCTTGATCACGTTAAGGGAGCCACAGTAAGCAACCTCTCTTCTACTCGTGCACTGCGCGATGTTACCGAGAAGCACGGCTGCAAATACTATGCTTCTGCCGTTGGCGAGGTAAACGTAACAACAAAGATGAAAGAGGTAGGCGCTGTTATCGGTGGCGAAGGCAATGGTGGAGTTATCTATCCAGAAAGCCACTACGGTCGCGATGCTCTTGTAGGTATTGCTCTCTTCCTCAGCTCACTCGCTCAGAAGGGTCTCAAGGCTTCACAGCTTCGTGCCACATTCCCAGAATATTTCATTGCAAAGAACCGCATAGACCTCACACCATCAACCGATGTTGACGCTATTCTCGTGAAGGTGAAAGAACTCTTCGGTAAAGAATCTGATGTGCAGGTAACCGACATTGACGGTGTGAAACTCGACTTCCCAGACAAGTGGGTACATCTGCGCAAGAGCAACACCGAGCCTATCATCCGTGTGTATAGCGAGGCTTCAACTATGGAAGCTGCCGACGAGATTGGCAAAAAACTCATGCAGGTTGTTTACGATATGCAATAAAATCATTACCTTTGCACACATGCAATTAGATTTACTCAATAACGATGAGCTGACGCTGTTGCGCCAGCTCATTTCTTCTTCACAGAAAGTAGTAGTTGTTGGACACAAAGCTCCTGATGGCGACGCTATAGGCTCATGTTTGGCGTGGGCTGAATACTTGCGCACACAGGGCAAGAACCCATTTATTGTTGTTCCTGATGCTTATCCCGATTTCCTCGGATGGCTGCCAGGCAACGAGAAGATAGTACGCTACGACAAGCATCCTGAGAAGGTTGAGAAAGCTTTCAGCGAAGCCGACACCATCTTCTGCCTTGATTTCTGCGAAACATCACGCATTGAAGAGGTTGAACCACTACTTGTAAACAGCAAGGCTAAGGTGGTGCTCATTGATCATCATATCGATCCTAACGTTCCTGCCGTACTCACCGTTTCCCACACATGGGCAAGCAGCACTGCCGAGCTTGTGTTCCGTCTTATCTGTCAGCTTGGTGGTTTCGAGGCTATGGACAAGAAAATAGCAGCTCCGATATATTGCGGAATGATGACCGATACAGGTGGGTTTACCTATAACTCTACCCGACCAGAGATTTACCAGATTATCGGTATGCTGCTCACCAAGAAGATTGACAAAGACAAGATATATCGTCTTGTGTTCAATAACTACAGCCACTGGGCTATCCGCTTGCGTGGTTACATCATGAACCAAAAGCTCAACTATATCGACGACTTGCATTGCACCTACTATGCTGTGAGCCGTCAGGATATGCTCGACTATCATTTCATCAAAGGCGACATGGAAGGACTTGTTAACGAGCCTCTGCGCATAAAGGGCGTAAAACTCTCTATCTCACTTCGCGAAGACGACCGTCGTGACAACACTATCCTTGTGAGCCTGCGCTCTGTCGATGATTTCCCATGTAACAAAATGGCAGCCGACTTCTTCAATGGTGGCGGACATCTGAATGCCAGCGGTGGAAAACTTCATTGCTCGCTTGCAGAAGCTGAGGAGATTACTCGTAACGCCATCAAGGCGTATGCTGATATGCTGAGATAAACATCCAAGTTGCATTGTTTTTCTTCGAGCAGCCTTTGAGATGACTTGATTTCATCGAGCCATCTCTTGTCTCGGCATAGCAAAATTTAATTTTGCTATGCCGAGACAAGAGATTCCTTCGAGATTAGTTCGAGATGAACATTTTAATTATCATTTTTCATTTATCATTTAGCATTGCTATGCAATGCGCAGATCCTCAAACCTCCCTATAATATACTCCGCCCCTGCTTCCTTCAACTCTTCAATCGTACCGTTACCATAAGTAACGCCACAAGTGTCGCAATGAGCATTGTGTCCCATAAGGATGTCAAAGCAGGTATCGCCTACCACAAGGGTTTCGCTGGGCGAAAAACCAAGAGCTTGCAGCGTGCGTGTTACAGGCTCTGCAGAAGGCTTAGCCTCTGTAACATCGTCAGCACCAATAACGTAAGAAATAATGTCTTCTATTCCAAACTCTCTAACAAAATCCATTAGCGAAGAATGGTTTCGGCTGCTGGCAATAGTAAGAACAATGCCTTGATCGTGTAGTTTGCGAAGTGTTTCTATGCAACCCGGATAAGGCAAGATAGCACCTGGTTTCTTCTTCTCTTCAAAGATGCGTCTATAGGTTTTGGCACAAAGCAGCCCTGTTTCTTCACTCATTTCGGGCAATCCCTCATTCTTATATGACTGCACAAAGCATTGAGCCAACGGCAAACCTATTGTTCGTGTACACGCCTCCACTGATGGTTTCTTCATATGCAAAGCATCAAAAGAAGCCATCATTATCTGCACAATAAACTGAGTTGTATTGCCTATTGTGCCATCGAAATCAAGAATAAGAATTTTGTACATGAAAATCGGAATAATCGGAAAACTCAGAATACTCGGAATAATCAGAATATTCAGAATACTCGGAAAATTCAGAAA
>R26__coassemble_1009_pt1 | contig 14930 bp, 12 predicted proteins | sample R26__metabat2_low_PE_011 | metagenome-assembled genome bin R26 | reverse complement strand
GTTTGGATGCACCAGCTTTGCTGACAGCATCCACTCGATCAGTGACCTTAGGTTCCATTTTTCAATTTTACTTGGAGGAGAACAAGCTGCTCACGTTTCTTGCTGCAAAAAATCAATGTTCAAAACTCAATGTTCAAAACTCAATGTTCAACAAAGCTGTTGGTTGATATTTTTTTGCACTTATTGTGCAATGGCGCATCAGCGCTACATTTTCCAAGCTTAAGCATGATAACCCGACAAAGGAGGGGCTTATATTTGACTAAATGCCGTTGGGAGTTTGCTCATATAAGGCTTTAGACAAATTGAAGCGAAGGCTTTAAAGCCATTCATGCTTAAGCATTTTCTTTATGCTTTTAGTTTCCTCCGTAGAGTTCCTTGAGAGTTTTGCTCGAAAAATTATCGTAAAATTGGTTTTTCTTTAAAACTCAAAGTTCTTAAAAAAAAACTCAAGTAAAATATTCACTTCAATATTTACATTCCGTCAGGACGGCTGTTAGCCGAACTGCCACTCATCTGTGGCATTCCGCTAAGAGCAATCCTTATCTGCATTAGAAGGTCGGCGTAGTGAGCACGAGTATCAGCATCAGCGGTACGAGCTTTCTGCAATCGACCTTTTATCATGTTCAGACCAGCCAGAGCATAAGGTTTCTGCTCATCAACCATATTCACACGCCATGCCTTGGCTAAGTTTGCCACCACCTTGCGCTGAATATGCTTTGTCCACAGAGATGTTTTCTTACCACTAACAGTAGAGCTAAACACATAGTTAACCAAATCGGTGATATATTCCATTGGTTTGTAGCCGTCAGGCATATAGCTGTGCTTGCTCACAAGGTTTATTGTCATGGCACTTGTCAACTTGTCAACAACATCATCGGCAATACCAAAGATAAGGTTCTCTGGCACACGGTTAAGGCGTCTTACATAAGGTTCGCTAACAAGCCATGTTGGCTCATTGAACACATTGGCATTTATCCATGCCAGAGCACGCTTCTGAGTAGCACGACTAACAGGAGTATAAACCACACCATCCTGCTCGGCACTCTTGAAATCGTGATAACAACCGCTGATATTTGTAGCCACATGACGCATATAACGTCCCATCTGTGCAACAACATTCTTATAGGCAAACTTCAGTTGCACATCCATGTCGCCCTCCTTGTAGTTCCACTCAGGAATCTTCTTAACAATGCGCTTTAGGTTCTTAATACCATAATCGCTTGCCTTCATTGCATCATCGCCAAGGTCTTCGGTCTGCGCATGAGGATCATTATCAGAACCTTCGCCACCAAACCAATAGCGTGGACTCTCCTTCAACTTGGCAATAGTCATCTTGTTCAATATCAGGCGTTCCTCCTCGGCATCCTTAGCATCTGGAAAATAGCGATAGCCCCAGTTGATAGCCCACTTATCATAATCGTTGATGCGTGGGAAGATACCTTTTTCTGATATGTTATCCTCTGGCTGAGCAACATAGTTGAAACGAGCATAATCCATGATAGAAGCGGTGTGACCATGTTCTTCTACCCAAGCCTTGTCACGCAGTTTCTCTACAGGAGTAGCCGAGCTGGCACCCATATTATGACGCAAGCCAAGAGTATGACCTATCTCGTGTGAGGAAACAAAACGAATGAGCTGTCCCATCAGCTCGTCATCAAACTCAGCTTTCTGTGCTCTCTTATCAACACATCCTGCCTGCACCTGATACCAGCTGTGCAACAACTGCATCACATTATGATACCATCCAACATGACTTTCAAGAATCTCACCTGTACGTGGGTCACTACAATGTGGTCCGTAGGCATTAGGAATGTCACTTGCCAAATAACGAATAACAGAATAGCGGGCATCCTCAAGGCTCATAGTAGAATCGTTTGGCCAGTCCTTTGCAGCAATAGCATTCTTGAAACCTGCAGCCTCAAAAGCCACGTTCCAGTCTTCAACACCAGCCTTTAGGTAAGGACGCCACTTAGCAGGTGTTGCAGGATCAATATAATAAACTATCTGCTTTACAGGCTCTACCAGTTCGCCTCGCTTATAAGCCTCTATATCCTTAGGTACAAGGCGATAGCGTGTAACCACCTTCTTGCGTGTCACCTCTTGCTGGTTATCGCTGAACTCATTGAACTCCTCGGTAAAATATCCCACTCGTGGGTCGAAGGTTCTAAACTTCATTGGTTCTTTTGGCAACAGCACAAACGAAGTGTTCATCTTCAATGTCACATTACCTGTTGCCTGACCAGCAGGAAGTTTTGTCAATGCCTTGGAAGCAAATGTTCTCACCGTAACCACCTCGGTATTTATAGGAAAAGTGTGGATATAGTCGATATAAGACAGGTCTTTCTTGTAGTTGGCAATACCCAATCTTGATTTCATGTTGCTGTTAATGGCAAACACATCAATATCCGAATTGAATAAACCAGTCACCTCTACACTATAGAGTTTAGCGCCAGCAGAATCAGTAATAGTAGAGTCTATCTTTGTACTGAACACAATAGGATCTTGTGTTGAATTTTTCACAGCCAAAGCAATAGCATCAGCAGAATCAGTACGTGTGTCATAGAGGTTAGCACGCAGGTACAGTTGTTTGCCTCGTTTTTCCCAGTACAGCACCTGACTATTTGCAAGTTCACCTCCATAAACACCAGCATCGACAGGAGTAGATACAAAACGGGTATTCACCATCAACAGTCTGCCAAGCAAACTATCAGGAATCTGAAAATAATACTTATCCTTGTGAAACTGCACATTGAAAAGTCCGTTCTTAGCAGGTGTTCGCACCTCAGTTTTCACAGGAGCATCACTCTTCTTTTTCTTCTTTGCCTCAGCGGGAGCAGCCATCATAACGGCAGCAAGGGCAAGCATAAAAATCTTCTTCATGTTATTCGTATTTCCAATTTGTGCACGAAGATAATTAAAAGATTTGGAATAAAAAAGTATTTGCTGTATGATTGAATCATTTTACGTCATTCATAAACATATAACTTAGCACTCATAAACCATATATTAACCTTGCATAAACCATATACTTACAACTCATAAGTATATAGTTTAATTCTTGATATACATTCACGAGTTTTTGGGGGCTCACCAGTAATTCCCTGTGTTAGGAAGAAAACCTTTAAAAACCCATTTTTCAGGTTGAGACTACATCTCTTTTGTTGTGGTTGTATGCTTTTTTCTTGTATGCAAGCATACTGACAAAAGCCTCCCCCCACACTATCAGCCTTTACAGGCAACAACCTGAAAAACGGAAAAACCAAGAAAAAAAATAGTTGCAAGTTTGTAAGTTGATGAGGTTTTCGTTAGGGTTTTGCGAGTGAACCAATTTTTCTCTGCATGTTGGATAGCCCTTCCTCAAAGCATTCTGTTAATATATTAAGTTTCTCAAGTTTATTTTTTATCAAGAATAAACATTCACTTGAGATAGTTCAGTTATTAAAAAAGAAAAAGAGATAAAAAAGGACAAAATAATGGCATGGCTTTTGCAAGGAATAAAAGAAAAAGACTATTTTTGCAGAGTATAAAAACAAAAGTGATCATAAAAAAAAACAAGAATATGGATTTAAAAGATTTAGAAAAACAAGTATTTCAGCAGGAATTAGGTAACGGCTTTGCTGTGTCTGAGGCTTTTCCTGCATTAATGCGTAAGGTGTATGTATGGATGACTATGGCATTAGCCATTAGTGGAGTTACGGCCTATGGTGTAGCAAACTCTCCTAACCTCCTTAATCTTATCTATAGCAACCAAATATTGTTCTATGGAATAATCATCGCTGAGCTGGTATTGGTATGGAAGATATCATCAAGTGTATGGAAGCCTAACCGTTCTCTCACTACAACAACAATGATGTTTATCATCTTCTCTATGTTGAATGGTGCTACATTAGCGTATATCTTCGTATTGTTTGCTCCAGAAGCAATAGTAAAAACATTCTTCGTTACTGCTGGTACTTTTGGTGCAACAGCATTATACGGCTACACAACTAAGAAAGACCTTGTTAGCTTTGGCAGTTTCTTTATGATGGGCCTTATTGGTCTTATCATCGCAGGTGCAGTAAACATCTTCCTACAGAGCAGTATGATGGATTTAATCATCAGTATTGCAGGTGTAGTGCTGTTCATTGGTCTTACTGCATGGGACAGTCAGCAGATAAAGAGACAGTTGGCTATGATGCCTGATCTTAGCGAGGGCAGTCAAAAGGTTGCTCTGTCGGGTGCATTAAGTCTGTATCTCGACTTCATCAACCTTTTCATTTATTTATTGCGTATATTCGGAAGAGAAAGATAATGAAGAAAATTAGTGTAGCTGCAGTTGCAGCAGTATTCGTATTGAGCAGTTGTGGTATCACAACAAACGGCACATCAGGTAATGATGCCGCTAACGTACTGAATGGTGTGTTGGGTTCTATCTCAAACCCTAATAATATTGGTAACGTACTTTCAAGTGTATTGGGTATCGACAAACCATCGGTAAACGACATATACGGCACATGGTATTATGCCACTCCTGGTGTGGCTTTCACAAGCGAGAACACACTGGCAAAGGCTGGTGGTGAGGTTGTGGCAAGTCAGATAAAGGATAAATTGGCAGGCTACTATAGTAGCGTAGGCCTCAAAAAGAGTAACACCATGTTCACTTTTAACAAGAACAACACTTTCTCTGGAAAGGTTGACGGCAAGAGCGTAAGCGGTACATGGACCTATGATGCCAACAACCAGAAGATTACATTGAAAACCTTACTATTCACTATCCCAGTATATGCAAAGAAAACAAGCAACGGCATGAGTTTCCTTATGGAATCAAAGAAGTTGCTCACCGTTCTGCAGACAGCAGCAGCACTAACAGGAAACAGCAACCTACAGGCTATCGGTGAGTTAAGCAAGAACTACGATGGTGTGAGAATGGGATTCGACATGAAGAAATAATTCCCATCAAAAAAGTTCTCCTTTGCGTAATCGTGCAAAGGAGAACTTTTTTGAAATGTGGAACCGAAGGTCATCGGCAGAGTACTTGCTGTCGGCGAAGCCAGTGCATGAATAAGACGAAATACGACTAATTCCACATTTCTAATTCGTAATTCCAAATACTAATACTCCTCCTTGCTCTATCATCTCGTGAGTGATATAATTGTGTGGATATTCCTTTCCGTTGAAAGACACTTTCTTTTTCCCAGCATTTTCCTTTAAAGCATTCTCAACTATGATGGTGAGATTACCGATGCGAATCTTATCGAAAGTTGGGATGCCCAACACATAACGGTCTGACGCAGGAGAAGGATAAAAGCCTAATGCTGAGAACACATACCAGGCATCACTATCAGGGATACTGTTATTAATGAAATCAAGATTATCAACAGCCTTTTTCCAATTAGCAGAACGTTTAAGCAATAGCTGATAATCGCTGTCCTTGCCTAATTTCTTAGCTACCTGAGCCAAACAATAGGCTGCCAAATCATTATCATAGTTACCCTTAGTATAAGGAACAGAGAGAATGCTCTTACGCATAGCTTCATAAGCCTTTTCCGTCTTTATACTTCTAATACCTTTTATCAAAGCATCAGATAATACGATAGTGGCATAATGAGTATCAGACACAGAAGCCTCGTTGTTGCATGCTGGAAAATCAGGAAGACTGCCACCTTGTTCATACATATCAACAAGATTTTGCATCATGGTACCATACTGTGGTTCGATAATTAGATTCAATGGATTTTGTGCACGATAGGTATAAGGCAGAGGATAGTCCATATATGTGCGACGATAGATAGCCTTACCACCTATCTTTCCTAAGGAATAAACCATTACACTATCTTCGTGAGCGAATGTAGGAAACCTACCGTCCTTATCGCTAAAGGCACGAGGAAGGAAACTATTACGATAGATTGCGCTATAGAACTTATCAACGACAGAGGTGTCACTGCTTTCAACATCAATACGACTAAGACGACGAATCCACGACTCAGCTACTCTACAGCGAGTATCATAGAACTCCCAATGTGGTATCTCCTCCTGCATGTTGTTCCATGCACCCTTCATATCAACAAAGCTGGTGGCAGCCTTAACCAACAGTTCATCGTTATTCACAACATCAAAAGCCACCCATGCATATTGGACTGAATCAACGGTTTCTATCCCCCATGAAGATATCTGATCCTGGAAAGCAACAACGAAATAGCCATTGACACCTGCCTTTTCTCCTTGTTTATGGAATATACGATTAACAGGATTGCAACCATAGACGATATTTCTAACGGTATCAACCTTTAACCATCCCTCATGTAGGTCGCTATTAGCCTGAACAACAAAATAGGCACGACCATCTTTCTGATATTTGAAACGGAAGAAAGCGCTATGGCTCATACCCGTCATCTCAGCCTTCAGGTTTTCATCAGGCAGAACAACAGAATAATAATCAGGGCGACTAACCTCATTCTGATGAGAATAGCGAGAAGCACGTGCTGATGGTTGCAAGCGTAAGCTATCCATCAAAGGCATAAGAGTGAAAGAGCCATAATCCTGAGCCTTTACTCCATTAAGCCAATGACTGGCACGGAAACCTTGAAAGAGTGTGTTTTTGTAATTATAAGGAGAAAGACCTTGGTGCTCGCCCCCCACATTCTGAGCCGTCCATGAGTTCATACCAAAAGGTTCAAGAACAGCAGGGATGCAGAGAGCAGATGTATCAGCAGGATTCATTGTGTTGATGCGCTGAAGCAAACCGAGTTTCTCGGCCCTGTTGATACGCTTACGCATATATTTCTTAACCTGACTCCATGTATAGAAACCATTCTTATCCTGCTCACGGAAGAGTTTTACCTGTTGCTCATTGTGCAATATCTGCACAATAACATTCTTACCATTACTATAGAACACCATCTGCAGATTGGCAGCCATAGGAATAGCCTTGTCCATATCATCAAAGCGTTCATCACTCAAACTGCTTACACCCATCAAAGAAAGAAGACGATAAAGACTGCTATCGTGACCAAAACGAAGAGTAGCACCATGGAGATTATGTGAAATATATCTGTCGGCTTCAGTCTCTATATTTGTCCAAAGACTCACTGCTGAACGCTGAGGGATACCATAGTTATCAGGCGACTGTCCGTTGACAACCCACATACGTTCATTAGCCTCTTCATACAGGCTACGCAATTCGTCCTCTGTGAAATAGACAAAGAAATTAACTTTAAGATTAGTGTTTTGAATATCAGAAGCGATAGTATAGAACTCACGCATAAACCTTACAGGATTATCCACACGAGAAACATCCTTGAAGAACTGAGCAACAAACCTATCAGCATCTATACTATTATCATAACGATAGTTTTTTATCAGTTTCTCTTCCTCTGCGCTGCTATATGCTATCCAACTCATATCAGCCTCATCTTTTCTCTCAAAAAGAGTCATGTGACCATCGGCATTATGAGAACGCAACACATTAAAGAAAGAAGACATGCTATTATAACAACGAGACATCATACTGCTATAGCCCTCTATGCGGGCATTGGCAGCAAACACCTCAGGGAAAGCATCCATCATTCTGTTAGCAATACCCTCATGTTGAGAAACACCAACAGAAGTCATTTCACCTATATTACCCTGAGCATCATGCCATACTTTGTTTAATGCCTTTTGCACTTTCTTACCTATAGAAGTAAGATTAGATTTATCAGCAAACGCATCAATGACACCCTTGTATTGTCCCTCGGTAGCCAACCAACGACTACCATGACGTGCATAATGAGAAACAAATATTGGTTTGTACCCCTCAGGAGCAACAACAGCCCCACTATGTGCAGGAGCAGGATAAGCATAATAAACACCACCCATCTGTTCATTGGTCTTTTGAGCAAACGATGTCATTGTAACAAATAGTGCCAATAATATAAAAATAAGTTTATGAGTTTGGGAGTTCATGAGATGATAAGTTTATAGTTTATTGTTTACTGTTTACAGTTTATGAGTTTTGTAAACTACTAATGTGGCAAAGATAAGAAAAAAAACAATAATATCTAATTTAAAGCATAAAAATTCATTAAGTACAAATTAATCAAAAAACACAAGAAAAAGAACAATTTTACGAATAATTATACCTAAAATTACATATACCATTTACATTTTTACTAAAATACAAGCATTTTATTAACAGATAATTTGGCTATATATACAAAAAGTTGTATTTTTGCACCTGCAAGTTGAATAAAAATACAGAATTATGAAGATCAAAAACAGCAGAATGGAAGCTCTGAAGATGCTTATATCAAGCAAAGAATTAGGTTCACAGGAAGAAGTTCTTCAGGCTCTTAAGAAAGAGGGATTTAAACTTACTCAAGCTACATTAAGCCGCGATTTAAAACAATTAAAAGTTGCCAAGGCAGCCTCTATGAATGGTAAATATGTGTATGTGTTGCCTAATGAAACAATGTACAAGCGCATCCACAAACCAATTTCTGCCTTAGAGATGATGAACACCCCAGGATTTATTTCTATCAATTTCTCTGGCAACATGGGTGTTATCAAGACACGTCCAGGATACGCAAGCAGTATTGCTTACAACATTGACAATAGCGATATTCCTGAGATCATGGGAACAATCGCTGGCGACGACACCATTTTTATTGTAGTTAAGGAAGGAGCAAACAAAAACAACATTATAGAAGGTCTCAACGGTATTATACCAAACATATAAAAGAATGGAAGAAATTAAGGTAATGGTTGCCGACGAATCACATATTAAATATGTCGGAACCATACTGCAGACTATTGCTGACGCAGCCAAGGTTCGTGGCACAGGTATAGCCAAGCGCTCACCAGAATACGTCGCAACAAAGATGAGAGAAGCTAAAGCCGTCATTGCCCTGCAGGGTGAAAAATTTGCAGGCTTCAGCTACATAGAAACATGGGGAAACAAGCATTACGTGACTACATCAGGACTTATTGTTCATCCTGATTTCAGAGGTCTCGGACTTGCCAAAAGAATAAAGAATGTGACATTCACATTAGCACGAAAGCGATGGCCAAATGCTAAGATATTCTCGCTAACATCAGGTTCTGCCGTGATGAAAATGAACACTCAACTGGGCTATCATCCCGTTACCTTCGCCGACCTTACTGACGACGAAAGCTTTTGGAAAGGATGTGAAGGTTGTGTGAACCACGATGTATTGGTAAGAACAGGACAGAAATACTGCATCTGCACAGCAATGCTCTTCGACCCAGAGGAACACCTTCCTGCAAAACTTCCACAGGAGGTGATAGAGAGAATAAACAGAATAGACGGAAGCAATAAATAAACCACACAAAATAAATTATTATGGCAAAGAAAAAAGTAGTCGTAGCCTTTTCTGGTGGTCTCGACACATCATACACAGTAATGAAGCTCGCCCAAGATGGTTGGGATGTTTATGCTGCATGTGCTAACACTGGTGGCTTTAGCGAAGAACAGCTAAAGACAAACAAAGAGAATGCCTACAAGCTGGGCGCTGTAGAGTATGCTACTCTTGATGTTACCCAGGAATATTACGAGAAGAGTTTGAAATATATGATCTTCGGAAATGTTCTACGTAACAACTGTTACCCTATCTCGGTTAGTTCAGAGAGAATATTCCAGGCTATTGCCATAGCACGCTATGCGAAAGAGATTGGTGCTGACGCCATTGCTCATGGTTCCACAGGAGCAGGCAACGACCAGATTCGTTTTGACATGACATTCCTCGTTATGGCTCCAGGTGTAGAAATCATTACTCTCACTCGTGACAAGGCTCTATCTCGTCAGGAGGAAGTTGATTACCTGAACGAGCACGGTTTCTTTGCCGACTTTACTAAACTAAAATATTCATATAACGTAGGTATCTGGGGAACAAGCATCTGTGGTGGCGAGCTCCTTGACCCTACACAAGGTCTGCCAGAGGAGGCTTATCTGAAGCACATCACAGCAAAAGAGCCAGAAGCTGAACTAAAAATAACCTTCAAGAATGGTGAGATCGATGCTGTTAATGGCGAACACTTTGACGACAAGGTAAAAGCTATCCAGAAGATTGAAGAGATTGGCGCAAGCTATGCTATAGGTAGAGACTGCAACGTTGGTGACACCATTATTGGTATCAAGGGACGTGTTGGTTTCGAGGCTGCTGCTCCAAAGTTGATTATCGAGGCTCACCGCCTGCTTGAAAAGAGCACCCTGAGCAAATGGCAGCAATACTGGAAAGACCAGTTAGGCAACTGGTATGGAATGTTCCTGCATGAGAGTCAGTATCTTGAGCCTGTAATGCCTGATATGGAAGCATTCCTTACAAGCAGTCAGCGTCATGTTAACGGAACAGCTATTTTGAAGCTCCGCCCATATAGCTTTGAAACTATTGGTGTTGATTCTGACGAAGACCTTACCAAGAGTAAACTTGGCGAATATGGCGAAATGAACCACGGATGGACTGCTGACGATGCTAAGGGCTTCATCAAGATTACTTCTACTCCACTTCGCGTGTTCTACGGAATGCATCCAGAAGAGAAAAGATAGTTTGGAATGACGAATTTGGAATTACAAATTATTCTAATTACGAGTTACGAATTTGAAATTAATAATTCAAAATTACTAATTTATAATTGCGCTTTGCGCAACTAATTCAAAACTCGTAATTCGTAATTCAAAATTAGGATTTGTGCTTTTTCTTTGATGATGCAACTTTTCAGATAGCCATTGCGTCTAATAAACAAAGAAATAATTAAAGCATACTAATATGTCAACAGGAAAAAGAATTTATCGTTCGGATGATCGCATCCTTGGAGGTGTATGTGCAGGACTTGCAGAGTATTTTGAGTTTGACGCTACATGGGTACGCATTCTATATGCATTACTCACTTTTTGCACAGCCTTTAGCGGATGTCTCCTCTACATCATCATGTGGATAGTCATCCCTGACAAGAACAGAGTTTTATGATAAAAATCGGTATTCTCGGTGCAGCTGGTTATACAGGAGGCGAACTTATCCGCCTTCTGCTTAACCATCCTGAAGCCGAAATTGTTTTCGCTAATAGCGAAAGTAACGCTGGCAACCCTGTGGCTGATGTTCACGAGGGTTTGTTAGGCGAAACAGAACTAAAGTTCACAGACCAACTACCTTTCGACAAGGTAGATGTAGTTTTTTTCTGCTTCGGTCACGGAAAGAGCGAAGCATTCATGAAGGAACACGATATTCCCGCTAACGTTAAGATCATAGACTTAGCACAGGATTTCCGTCTGCATCCGCAATCAATTCCTAATGCAGGTGCAGCAGTACATCCTACTGCCGACTGTCATGACTTTGTTTATGGTCTTCCAGAAATAAACCGAGATATTATTTCCAAAGCACAACATGTTGCTAACCCTGGTTGTTTTGCTACTTGCATACAGTTAGGACTAATGCCTGCAGCTGCAATGAAACTTATCAATAGCGATGTTGCAGTGAATGCTATTACTGGTTCTACTGGAGCTGGTCAGAAGCCAGGAGCAACAACACACTTCTCATGGCGCAACAACAACCTGAGCATATACAAAGCATTCAAGCATCAGCATGTGCCTGAAATTCGTGAGAGTCTCACACAGGTGCAAGGATATCTTGATGCAAGCATAGACTTTATCCCTTATCGAGGAGATTTTGCTCGTGGAATCTTTGCTACCGAAGTAATCAAAACCGACAAGCCTCTCGAAGAGATTGTTGCAGGTTACAAGGAATACTACAAAGATGCAGCCTTTACACACTACAGCGACAAAGCAATAGACCTGAAACAGGTAGTTAACACCAATAAGGCTATTGTTCATTGCGACAAGGTTGATGACAAACTACTCATCACTTCTTGTATTGACAACCTGCTGAAGGGAGCAGTTGGCCAGGCTGTACAAAACATGAATATCATGTTTGGAATAGACGAAACATCAGGTTTAAAACTTAAAGCAAGCGCATTTTAATTATGAAGTTATTTGATGTATATCCACTCTTTGACATCAACATCGTTAAAGGTGATGGAACAAAGGTTTGGGACGATAAGGGACAGGAATATCTCGATCTATATGGTGGTCATGCTGTTATCAGCATAGGCCATTGCCATCCACACTACACAGAAAAGATTACCCAGCAGCTTAATGCCTTGGGCTTTTACAGCAACTCTGTTATCAACAAGCTGCAGGTGCAACTGGCTGAACGCTTAGGAAAGATTAGTGGATATGATGACTATCAGTTCTTCCTTATCAATTCAGGAGCTGAAGCTAACGAGAACGCCTTGAAATTAGCATCGTTCACTAATGGTCGCAAACGTGTGTTAGCTTTAAACAAATCATTCCACGGTCGTACATCGCTTGCCGTTGAGGTGACAAACAATCCTAAGATTGTAGCTCCTATCAACGATAATGGTCATGTAACCTTCTTGCCTATCAACGACCTTGAGGCATGGGAAAAAGAACTTGCAAAGGGTGATGTGTGTGCTGTCATTCTGGAATGTATCCAAGGTGTAGGCGGTTGTAACATGGTAAACGAGGAGTTTGCTCAGGGACTTGAGAAAGCCTGCAAGAAATATGGAACAATACTTATCTGTGACGAGATACAATGTGGTTATGGCCGTACAGGTAAGTTCTTTGCACACCAATGGCTGAACATACATCCTGATCTTATCACAGTAGCCAAGGGAATTGGTAATGGTTTTCCTATCGGTGGTCTGCTTATATCACCTGAGTTCACACCAGTATATGGAAGATTAGGTACTACTTTCGGAGGTAATCACCTTGCTTGTTCGGCAGCCTTGGCTGTTCTTGATGTTTTTGAGAACGAAGGACTTGTTGAGAATGCACACCTTGTAGGCGAATATTTCATCGAGCAACTCAAAGAACTACAGAAAACAGAACCACATATCACTGATGTACGTGGTAAGGGACTGATGATAGGAGTAGAGATGGATATTCCACAGAAGGATGTAAGAAACAAGCTTATCTACGATGAGCATGTTTTCACAGGTTGTGCCTCTACCAATATCCTAAGAATACTCCCTCCACTTGTGCTTACCAAAGACGATGTGGATGAATTCATGAAGAGATTTAAGAAAGTACTCAAAACTATTTAACTATGAAAATATCTATAATTGGAGCAGGCGCCATGGGTGGTGCTTTTGCGGAAGGACTGCTTAAGTCGAATACTTTTGCAGCTAACGACATTACCGTTGCCGACCCATACCAGCCTACTCTTGACCACTTTAAAAGTGAAGGAGCAAATGTTACTTCCGACAATCGTTCTGCAGCTAAAGATGCAGACATCGTTGCTGTGGTAGTGAAGCCATGGCTTGTAGAACAGGTACTTACTGGAATAAAAGAGGTGCTCGATTATAGCAAACAGCTGCTTATTATTATTGCTGCTGGCGTTTCATCAGAAAGTATCAAGACATGGATGAGCAAAAACGGTGCTACACCACATTTCTTTCTTACCATTCCTAACATAGCAATTGCAGAAAAGGCAAGTATGACATTCATCGTTCCTGTTGATGCTACTGCCGAAGAAACACAAATCATAAGCAATATATTTGATGAGCTTGGTGGCAGCCTGATTACCGAGGAGCGACTTCTTGGTGCAGGAACAACACTTGCATCATGTGGTATTGCATATGCTATGCGTTATGTACGTGCTGCTGCCGAAGGTGGTGTAGAGCTCGGCTTCAAAGCCAAGGATGCAACAAAAATTGTTCTGCAAACTATGGAAGGTGCAGTAAAACTGCTACAGGCAACAGGCGAACATCCTGAATCAGCTATAGATAAGGTAACTACACCAGGTGGAGTTACCATAAAAGGACTGAATGCCATGGAACATTATGGCTTCAGTAATGCTGTAATAGAAGGGCTGAAAGCAGGCTGCAAATAATAGCATATTGGATATACTGCACAAAGTTTCTGGTTTGTGCAGTATTTTTCATTTCTTTACACAAGTTTAAAGAAATAAACATTAGCTATACCTATCTCTAAGAAAAAATTCATACTTTTGTCCGAAATTAAATACTAAAGACGAAAAAATGGAAGAATCTATCAAACAAATCGGAGAACGCTTAAAAGGACTCCGTGACGTTCTCGACATACCTGCCGAGGAAGTTGCCGAACTCTGCGGCATTTCTCTTGAACACTACTTGAAGATAGAAGCAGGTGAAGCTGACCCATCAGTATATCGCCTGAGCAAAATATCTAAGAGATATGGTATAGACCTTGATGTGCTACTCTTTGGAGAAGAACCTCGAATGAGTACATATTATCTTACCCGTAAGGGAAAAGGTCAGGAAATAGACCGTAATGATGATTATAAATATCAAAGTCTGGCAGCTGGATTCCGTGGTCGTAAGATGGATCCTTTCTTTGTACAGGTAGACCCACTTCCTGGTGATACCAACCACAACCAGAACCACCACGATGGTCAGGAGTTTGACTACATCCTCAAGGGAAGTCTTGAGTTGACAATCGACGACAAGGTACTGGTATTGAATCCTGGCGACAGTATCCATTTTGATGGCTCACGCCCTCATTGTATGCGAGCGCTTAATGACGAGCCAGTAAATTTCATTTGCGTAATCATTTAAAAAGAGATAATAACAATGATCGAGAGATTTCTTAAGCAGACTCATTTCACTTCAGAGGAAGATTTCAAAGAGAACCTGCATTTCATAATTCCAGAGAATTTTAACTTTGCCTACGATGTCATGGACGAATGGGCACGCATCGAGCCAAACAAAGTGTGCTTGCTGTGGACCAGCGAACGTGGCGAGGAGGTAAAAACAACATATAAGCAGTTTAAGGAACAGACAGACCAGACTGCTTCTTACTTCCAGACCTTAGGTATTGGTCGCGGAGACAAGGTGATGCTTATACTTAAACGTCACTACCAGTGGTGGCTGAGCATGATGGCTCTTTGCAAGATTGGTGC
>R26__coassemble_955_pt1 | contig 15445 bp, 11 predicted proteins | sample R26__metabat2_low_PE_011 | metagenome-assembled genome bin R26 | reverse complement strand
AAACAGATGGTTAGCCCCTTCTCATTGGAGGGGGATGGGGGAGGCTACTTATTTTCCTTTTGATTATGAACTATTATACAGAGTATATTTAAAATCTCAATACAGGATTTTGCGGGTGACCCCAAATTTATCGAAAAATATCTCCACGAGTTTTGTTTTTATCAAGAATTAGAGAATTGACCAACGTCTTGGAGGGAGATGGAGGGAAGATTGTTATTTATGATTTGTTATCGTGAGCGTATGATTAATAAAAAATAGTATATTTTTATGGTCGTTTAGTTTAAAAGTGTTATATTTGCAGCCGAAATGTTTTCTAATGCCCATATCATGAAGTTTAAATAGAAATCAGTACCACTAATATGGTATTTTTTGTAATGATGTAATGGGGAAAGATAAGATGATAGTGAAATAATGCTATCTTTGTGACGCAAAAACTATAGAATAATTGCAGATAAACGAAAATAAACCACTTTATGTAGTTTTTAACTATGTAATGCACGTAATCTGTTATGATGTTCAGAGAGACTAATTATAATATAAACTTAAACTAAAATGTATGGTTAAACTGAAATGTGATCTAATGACACTTATTGCAGTTGCTATGGTCGGCTATTCGACAAATGCAACGGCTGGTGGGGTTGTGTCACAAACGGAAGAACAAACCGTTTTGGAACAGCCTAAGGTCGAGAAACTAAATGCCAATGACGATCGAAAGGTAAGCGGATATGTGCGTGATGATCAGGGCGAACCCTTGGTTGGCGTATCTATTGTTGCCGGCGATAGTCGTACCATTACTGATGTTAATGGATTTTATACTTTGAAGATTCCTGCTTCGCAACTTGTTATGAAGGTTAGTTACGTAGGTATGGAGAGTCAGCAGATTACCATTGCTAAGGGTACTGGCGATGTGAAGCGCGATGTGGTTATGAAAAACAATAATGAGCTTGCTGATGTTGTGGTTACTGGTATCTTTAAGAAGGCTCGTGAGAGCTATACCGGTTCGGTGACTACTATTGACAAGACAGATATTGAACTTCACCGTGGTCAGAACCTGTTGCAGACATTGAAGAGTATTGATGCTTCGTTGAACTTCCAGGTGAACAACCTTGCGGGTAGTAACCCTAATAACCTGCCGCAGATTAATATCCGTGGTAACTCGAGTTTGCCTATGAGCGTGGCTGAGTTTAACAGCTCAACAAAGAACTCAGTGAACACACCTCTTGTTATTCTTGATGGTTTCGAGATGTCGCTTGAAAAACTCATGGACTATAACGATGAGGAAATAGAGAGTATCAATATCTTGAAAGATGCATCGGCAACAGCCATCTATGGTTCGAGAGGTTCTAATGGTGTTATCGTTGTTACTACTCGTCAGCCCGAGGTTGGTAAGCTTCGTATTCAGGCTGAGGTGGGTATTGATATTGAGGCTCCCGATCTTACAAGTTATGATTATCTGAATGCAAAGGAGAAGCTTGAACTTGAAAATTCGCTTGGTTTGTATTCAAATGATTATATCCCTAATGATTTTAATTTCCAGGAGCATTACAACAAGAAGTTGCGTAATGTGCTTAGTGGTGCTACTACCGACTGGTTGAAGAAACCTGTTCGTACTGGTGTGGGTTCGCACTATAACACACGTCTTGAAGGTGGTAGTGAGCAGTTCCGTTGGGCTATAAGTGCAAACTACAAAGATACTGAGGGTACGATGAAAAACTCATACCGTCGTTCGTTCAACGGAAGTATTCAGCTTGTGTATAACCTGAAGAATATTACTTTCAAGAACTATACTACTCTTGGCCTTGTTCGTTCGCAGGAAAGCAACTATGGCAGCTACAGTCAGTATGTATCGTTGCAGCCATACGATATTCCTTATGATGAGACAGGTGCGTTGCGTCAGCAGTTTGAACATTTCCTTGGTCCGTCACAGGGTGCGGGTCGTGCCAATCCTCTTTATGATGCAGAACTGAATACTATTGATAAGTCGGGACATGAGACACTTACCAATAACTTTGCTGTGGAATGGCATATCATTCCAGACCTTACCCTTCGTGGTCAGTTGGGTATAAGCAAGTTTAATAATACAAGCGATTATTTCTTGCCTGCTGAACATTCTTATTTTACAACAAACAGTTACGGTCACTATAGTGAGTATCAGGATGATGAGGGCTTCCTCCGTCGTGGATTGTATCGCTATGGCACAGGCAACGGATATAGTTATGACGGTAATGCTACATTGTCATATAGTCATGTGTTTGCTGACAAGCATCAGTTGTATGTGGGTGCCGACTATAACATTTCTTCTCGTGATAATCTTGCGTATGTTTTTGAGGCAGAGGGTATATCAGACAGCGAGAATCCTTTCCTTGGAAATGCCCGTCAGTATGTTAAGAACGGTACACCTTCAGGTTCTAAGGACAAGAGCCGTCGTATTGGTTTAACAACTAACGTGAACTATACTTACGACTCACGTTACTATGTTGACTTGTCGTATCGTGTAGATGGTAGTTCTACATTCGGTAGCGATAGGAAATGGGCACCATTCTGGTCTGTAGGTATTGGATGGAATGTGCATAACGAGAAGTGGTTCAAGGAGAATCCTGTTCTTAGTATTCTTCGTCTGAAGGCTTCATTAGGTGATGTAGGTACTCAGATGGGTAGTGGCTCAGGAGCAAACACTGTGTTCAGATCGGTAACTTCAAGCAAGTATATGAACTGGATAGGTTCTACACTCACTGCCTGGGGAAACTCACGCCTTACATGGCAGACAACACGTGAGATAAACCTCGGTACTGAGTTTGGTTTGTTCAACGGCAGATTGAAGGGAGAATTTAACTATTACGATAAGAAAACATCAAACCTCTTGTCGTCAATGGATTTGCCATCGAGCATGGGTATTAACAGTTATATAGCCAATGTCGGTGAGGTTAAGAACCGTGGATGGGAGCTTTCACTTAGTGGCTATCCTATCCGTGACTTGAAAGACGGCTTGACATGGATGATGACTGGTCAGTTAGTGTATAACAGAAACTGGATTACCAAATTGTCGGATGCTGTAAAGGCCCAGACAGAGGCTTATCGTAATCAGGATGTTGAGGTTGCAAACCTTTTCTACGAGGGTATGCCGCAGAATGCTATATATGCAGTTAAGTCGCTTGGTATTGATCCTTCAACAGGTAATGAAATATATGTTGACCGTGATGGTAATGTTACTGACTCTTGGCGTGCTGGCGATAAGGTGTTCTGTGGTCAGGGCGACCCTAAATATAGAGGTAATCTGAGTAACGTTGTTCGTTACAAGAACTGGACTCTTAACTTCACCTTCTCATATTATTGGGGCGGATACTCATACAACAGTACCTTGCGTGATAAGGTTGAGGTGACTATCAATGCGTTGAAGAGTCAGAATGTTGACCGTCGTGCGTTGACAGACCGTTGGATGAAGCCTGGTGATGTGACATTCTTCAAGGGATATAGTGAAGATGCCACACGTGCTACTTCACGTTTTGTGATGAAAGATAATGTTCTTGAACTCTCGTCAGCTTCGTTGCAGTATCGTTGGGATAGCAAGTGGTTGAAGCAGGTTATGAGAATGCAGTCTGTGGTGTTTAGCTTGAATGCAAGTGACTTGTTCCATTGGGGAAGCATCAAGCAGGAACGTGGTGTTAACTACCCATACGCCCGCAATATACAGGGAAGTGTGAAACTTCTATTCTAAACAGGCGTATGAATGATAACTAAAAATAGAAAAGGATTATGAAAATCAATATAAGAAAAAACGGGAATGCTGTGAGAAAGGCTGGTTATATAGCAGCCCTTGTTCTTGCTCCATTGTTCCTTTCATCGTGCAACGACTGGCTTGACGTGCGCCCTGATACCGAACAGAAAGAGAACGACCAGTTCTCTACTGAGAATGGTTTCCAGACGGCTCTTACTGGTTGTTACTTACAGATGGCAAGTATGAATGCTTATGGTTTGAACCTCACTATGACAAGTGTGGAAAATCTTGCTGATTTGTGGCGTGTAAACTCAAGTACCTCTCGCTATGGTGAGCGTGACCTCAGTCGTCATGAATATACTACTGATAACGCCAAGTCAACAATAAAGAGCATATATACTACTCTTTTCAAGACTATTGCGCAGGCTAACCTTATTATAAAGAATGCCGAAGACAACACTGGTGTGTTTAAGGAGAAGCGCATGCATGATGTGATACTTGGTGAGGCGTATGCTATACGTGCATATTGTCAGCTTGATATTCTTCGTTTGTTCGGTCAGATGCCTAATGGTGGCGAGAAAGAAGTGAAACTGCCTTATTCTGAGGCTACAAGCATTACGGATATTCCGCAGTATTATAGTTTTGCTGAGTATGCAGCTAAACTGAAGAGTGATATAGAAAGAGCTGAGAGTCTGCTTAAAGACAGCGACCCAGCAACTATCTATCCTTATAACCGTACATACGCTACTGGTGAGGAATATGAGAAGAACGAGTATCTTATGTATCGCCAGATGCGCCTTAACTACTGGGCTGTTCGTGCGTTGCATGCTCGTATGGCATTATATACAGGTGACAAGGATGCGGCGCTTACCATCGCTCGTGACCTTATAAATGCTCAGTTGGCAGATGGTACCCCTGTGCGTGCACTCAGTGGACTGAAAGACTATGGTAGTGGTTATACCACTTGCCCTAATGAGTGCTATTTCTCAATCAGCAAGTATGATATTAAGGATTATGCCGTAAATTACTTCACAGATAATGAAAACAACGTTGTTTCTTCGTATGGTGCCAATCAGTTTGCCATAAGTCATGAGATGCTTGAAAAGTTGTTTGAAGGTGAGGCTATAGAAAGCCATAATCGCTATTCTGGTCTTTGGAACCAGAGTCTGAAGGATGGTGATGGTTATCTATGGGTTGGTTTCAAGCGTTATTGCTTTGACGATAAGGTGGTTAATCCAAACCTTTATTACCAGATTATTCCTATGCTTAGAACATCAGAGATGTATCTTATCGTTATGGAGACGTCAACAGACTTGACAGAGGTTAACCAACTGTATGTTGAGTATATGAAGTCGCATAACGTTGCTCGTCCAAGAATGTTCACATCGCTTTCTGATGTGGCTACATGGATAGAGAACGAATATCGTCGTGAGTTCTATGGTGAGGGACAGATGTTCTATACTTACAAGCGTTTGGGTGAGAAGAATATATTGTGGAACAAGACTGAAGCTAATGAGAACACATATATTATTCCTCTGCCAGAAACGGAGTATGATCCGAGTGAAATAAAATAAAGGTATTTGAAAAAACGAAAAGACATGAAGATAATTAAATATTTGGTTATGGCTGCCATGGTGTTGACCGTTGCCACCTCGTGCGAGAAAGATTTGGAGGCTTATTCCAATTCTGATTGCTACCTTAATTTCCGTTTCTTGAATAGCGAGGGAAAAGATTATCAGAACGAGGAATTGGTAAAGACTCCAGCTCTTGTTAATTCGCCTTTGATATATAATTTCAAGACACATGGAAGCGTGCAGAACGATACTGTGTGGATAGAGGCAAAGACTGCCGGCTTTGTCAAGGAATTCGATCGCGAGTATGCTCTTGAGCAGGTTGAGGTTGAAGGTGCTGACAATGCTGTTGCTGGTGTTGACTATTTGGCTTTTGATAGCCAGGATGCACAACGTATTCAGGTTGTAAAGGCTGGTGAAAGCTATTTCAAAGTACCTATTGTGGTTTTACGTAATAGTGGTTTGCTTACCAAGAGTGTTGTGTTAAAGGTTCGTTTCAAGGAGAATCAAAACTTTAAGAATGGTTTCACAATGATGCAGACGCGTGTGATATCAATTACAGATAGAGTGTCGAAGCCTTCTGTTTGGGATGCTTGCGACCTTGATCATGTGTTTGGTGCGTATGGTGACGTGAAATTCCAACTCATGATAGAGTGGAGTGGTAAGTCGTGGAGCGATGAATTTATTCTTGAGAACTATAATTCAGACAAGGCATATCTTTCTTATATGGATCAGGTATTTGCCAAGAGACTGGCAAGCGAGAATGAAGCACGTGTTGCTGAAGGCAAGGAAGTGTGGTGCGAGGCTGATGGTACTCCTGTAAGCTTCACTCCAAAGCCAAAGTTTGAGTAAGAACATAATAAAAGAAAGAAGAAATGAAGAAAAATATATTTCATATTGTATTGTTGGGATTGCTGGCACTTTCGCTAAACTCTTGTATTAGCGACGGTAGTGCCCTTGGCGACCCAGACAGCGTTCCTACGATAGGAATAGTGGAAATACCAGAACAAACGGCTGTTTCGTATGTGGGTAATCATCTTACTATATCGCCAGAGATAAACACTACGTATGATGATTCTCAGTTGCAATACACATGGTATCTGTATGTTGACAAGGAACATTCAAAGGATGGTTTTAGACAAAATATCATCGGTACCGAGCGTAACCTTGACTATGAGGTGAATCTTCCTTCAGGTGTTTATGTTGTTACGCTTGAGGTAAAGGTAAAAGAAAGTGGACTTGCTCAGTATGCTCGTGCCAACTTGAACGTGTCAACGGCTTTCTCTAATGGTTTTTATGTACTTAAGGAAACTGCTGATGGTAATACTGAGCTTGATTTCCTGTTAAAGACCGTCAAGGAAAAGGCTAATGAGACTGATGCTGATGAGGACACTCTTATCCTTATGGAAAATCTTCTTGAAAAGTTCGAGGCTCCGATGAAGGGTAAGCCTGTTTCGCTGGCTATGCTTTATCAGCAGGATTATGTTAATCCTGATGTTAACCAGATGGAGAAGGCAAATATGATTCATTTGTTTACAACAGAAGATTATCGTGCATACCGTACTGAGGATATGAAGCAGGTATTTGACCGTACTAACGTATGTTATGCAGGCGAGGATAATGATGATATGTATTATAATCTGAGTCATGCTGCCAATTTTGGTGTTATGATGTCAAAGAAGGGAGTTAGCTGTTTCCAACTGTCGGCTTCTTCTACCACTACAGGTAAGTTGACTTTGCCTACAATAGAAGATGATGTTACCCCACATATACAGATGCTTAAGGGTACTCAATATGGTATGGCATACTGGAGCAACAAACTGCATGGTGTGCGTAATTTGAATAGAACATGTAATGGTGTGAGTGATCTTTCAAGTGATACTCTGGGCAGACAGGAATGTATTGCAAGTGGTCTTACACGTGTTAATGCTATGACTGAGACGGTGTGGTTCTATACAGAAGATAAGACTACCAACAAACGCTATCTTCATCTTATAGATGGTGCTCAAGACACATTGAAAGAGATTCGTGAACTTGACCCTACACTTCATATTGCTAAGGCTACACGTGTGGCTGCCTGTGGTAGTAGCGCTTCTATAATCTATGCTATTGATGGAAGAAAGCTCTATGCTTATGCCTTTGATACAAATACAGAGAAAGAGGTTGTGCTGCCTGGTGTTACCGATGTTGATTTTGTTACTAACCAATGGCTTGGTCTTAAGTTTGGTGATAGGAAATTCAACTATGACAATCTTATTGTAGGTACTCAGAATGGTGATAAATACAAACTATTCTTCTATGATAATCTTGTGGGAGGTGCGCCTTCTGCGAATGCTTATCATGTAGCTACGGGTACGGGTAAGGTGCATAGCATACGTCGTTGTGTGCCAAGTAAGATTACAAGTCTTGTTATTACGATGGTACCTCCAACACCTATATTCCCAACAAGTGAATAATATTTATAAGGAAGAAAAATGAAAAAGATATTGTTGTTTATTGCATTGATCGTCATTTCTATGACGGTCGATGCACAGACAAATTTTAACGAGGGAAAAACGTTTAAGGAAATTCTCTCTATGGCTAACGAGCAGGGTAAGCCTGTGTTTATTGATTGCTATACTTCATGGTGTGGACCTTGCAAGCAAATGGCTCGTGAGGTGTTTCCAAAGAAAGAAGCTGGCGATTATTTCAATACTAAGTTTGTATGCTGGAAGGTGGATATGGAGAAGGGCGAAGGTCCTGAACTTGCTGATAAGTATGATGTGGCTGCATATCCAACATTCCTTATTCTTAATGGTGATGGAAGTTTGAAAGCTACTCATGTTGGGTCGGCTCCTCTTGATGCGTTTATCAAGACTATTGACGGACTTCTGAACGAGAAGAAGGGATTGCCTTGGTATCAGCAGCAGTTCAAGGAAGGTAATCGTGATGAGGCTTTCCTTAATGAGTATATGGATATTCTTGACAGAAGTTATCTTCGTAACGAGAAGAAGCAGGTTACAAGCATACTTTTAGAAGGAAAGACTGCTGAACAGATTGTTGCTGATAGTGTACTTTTTAAGAAATTCCTTGCAGCAAGCTATGATACAAACGATGAGTTGTTCCTTAATATTTATCGTCTTCGCACAACTGTTCTTAGTAAGTATGGTGAAAAACCAGTAAGGACTCTTGATAAAGCATGGAAACAAGGCGCACGTATGTTTATGGACTTTGATGGTCGTGAGTTCAAGGGATTTGATTTGGCTAAGTTTAAGAATTATAAGCAGAAGATGATAGATTATTCTGTTCCAGATATAGAGCAGATAGAAGATGCTACTCTTGTTACTGTTGCCAATTATCAGAAAGATTATGCTACATTGGCTAAATATCTGGAGAAAGATATTAAGACAGGTGGTAAGGTGTGGCCCGATGCTCGTGACCTTATGCCTTTGCTTCACGGAATGGCTGACAACTGTGCACAGGATAAGAAGATGAAAAAGCTTATTGTTCGTGCTGCCAAGTCGCGTATTGAACTGCTCGAGAAACAGAGTGCCGAAAATCCAGATGCCCGTCAGGTAACTGTTGGTGGTGTTAAGATGACTGCTGCTGAGTTCTTTATTAATAACTTTCAGAAGATAGTTGATACTCTGAAATAAAGAAAAATCGTTCAACGTTAATTCTTTTGTTTTAACGTTGAACGATTTGATAGTTTTATACCTTAAATCAGTTTGTCTTAAGGTTGCTTTTTTCTTTTTATCCAGTTCTTTACTCTATTGTATCCCTCTACTCCAAGAATGGTAAGGCCTGCGTATTGGCATGTTTTAGCCATTCCGAAAAGTATAGTCCATAATATGCCCTTTAATGTAGCGCTGATAGGTAATAACATTTGGGCAAACTTCTTCTGGATAGCCTTGTTCTTTTGCCATGCGCGCAAGTGCATAGTATGTCATAACTCCAGCGGCTTCAGCCTTTGCAGCTCCGTCGCATATTTTTTCAAAGTCAGTACCTTTTGTTAATCCGTAAATCATTCTTGAGTTTATTTATTTTTCCATTTATAATAAAGATTTTTGCATAATTTCCATCCGCCAGTTGACCACAGTGCAAGGAAGATTAGAACAGGTTGGAAGAATAGGCGTATGAGACGAGCCTGGTCGGTATTGAGTCCGAAAGCATCTATGTGGTTTATATATTGGTTGATGTTGCCAGGGAAAATCAGCACGTAGAATAATGCGAGCAAAGCTCCAACAAGGCCTTTGTGCTTAAAAAGGAAGAGCATGCTTAGTCCTAAACAAATTTCAACCACGCCTGATGCGAGAACGATGAAGTCTGTAAAGGCTGGTGTGAATTGCAACCATGTTGGCACTTGTGCCACAAACTCCTGACGTGCGTGTGTCAGATGACTATAACCTGCATAGGTCATGAATAGTCCTAACAGAATACGGAATAAAAATTTTATGTATTTCATTGTGTTGTTGTTTTATTATTTAATGTTTCAATAATAGAATCTAATTCAAAAGCGAGATTATGGTAATCTTCAAGTTTGAGTGGACATGCCGATAGTTGTTTTCTCATGCCTGAAGGTATCAACTCATAGGCTTTCTCTTCTAAATTCTTCCCTTTTGTTGTCAGACTTACAATTTGTTGCCGTTTGTCTTTTTCTCCTTTCTTTCTACTGATAATTTCTAATTTCTCCATTCGTTGAAGAAGTGGAGTGACGGTGTTTGTTTCCAACAGAAGACGATGGGCAATGGTGTTGATTTAACGATATATCGCTCGCGATATAAATATAGTTGGAGATATTGTCGAAGAATTTATAACCTAAAATTTTTTATAGGTATTAGTCTTCGAGATGCCTTCGAGATGCCTTCGAGATGCCTTTAGGATGCCTTTAGGATGCGCTTAGGATTCGTTTAGGATGAGTCTTGTGTTTTTTTATTCAAGTTTTTTACCTTTATAATATGCGTTGAAAGCATCGTGCCCATACCCTCTGCCATCGTAAACAAAAGAACTTGCCATTGCATCTTTGACTTTTTCTCCACGGTAATACACGTTGAAGGCATCTTTGGCATATCCGCCTTTTAGTACCACGAACGAGCTTGCCATTGCATCTTTTATTTTCTTTCTGTTGTAGAACACATCAAAGGTGGTTTTGTAGTATTCGCCATGTTCAAACTCGCCTTCGTCAAAAACAATTTCGTCTTTCAGTCGGTCATTATTGTTTGTTCTGTCTTGAACTCTGCCATATTGGGTGTCGTTGTTGGAAATTTGATCTTTTAGCTTGAAAGAACTTGGATCAACGAAAGGCAGAATAGTACCGTTCATATAAACGTTGTAGCGGTCTTTAGCGTAGCCGTGCCCGATGATTCTGAAACTATTTACGTCGGCAAATTTAACAGGTGTGCCGTTGAATAAAACTCTGTTGTGTTCAATGATGTAGAGTTCTTTATCGTTGAAGTGTATGCCTTGGCGAGGCGACGTTGTTGTATTCTCCTGTGTCCTGTTGAATGAGCTTACCTGTGCATTTGCTGTTGTGGCAAGAAAATATAAAGCCGAAGCTGTAAGAATGATTTTTTTTGTTTTCATTATTATAGTTTTTTAATAGGTATTCTTGTTTGAAATGATTTTGCAGTTGCATACAAATTTTTGTTTTGTATGCTACAAATGTAGATATATTTTTTTAGTTTGTCGGTATTTATTTCCTATTAAGTTTTAGGGAATTCCCTAAAAGCATAAAAAAATGCGTGTGTCAATTTGTCAGCCTTGTAATGTTGGCACAGTTTTGGCATAAGAAGAAAGTGAGTAAACACTCAAGCCGACAATGGCTGTTGGCTATATCCATTAAATATAAACAATAAAAAACATAAGAATTATGACTATTAAACCATTAGCAGACAGAGTACTGGTACTTCCAGCACCAGCTGAAGAAAAAGTAGGTGGAATCATTATCCCAGACACAGCTAAAGAGAAACCACAGCGTGGTAAGGTTGTTGCTGTTGGTCAGGGTACAAAGGACGAGCAGATGTTCCTCAAGGAGGGCGATGTAGTTCTTTATGGCAAGTATGCAGGTACAGAGCTTGAGGCAAATGGTGAGAAATATCTCATGATGCGTCAGAGCGATGTTTTGGCAGTTGTTGAGGAATAATTTGTATATCCCTCACTTGAGAGGAGGAAAGGTTAAAACAGAAAATCTAAATTAAATAAGGAAATAAAATTATGGCTAAAGATATTAAATATGATGTAGATGCCCGTGACTTGATGAAGCAGGGTGTTGACCAGTTGGCAAATGCAGTAAAGGTAACTCTCGGTCCTAAAGGTCGTAACGTTGTTATCGAGAAGAAGTTTGGTGCACCACAGATTACTAAGGATGGTGTAACTGTAGCTAAGGAAGTAGAGCTTGAAGATAAGTTCCAGAATGCAGGCGCTCAGCTTGTAAAGAGTGTTGCCAGCAAGACTGGTGATGATGCTGGTGATGGTACAACAACTGCTACTATTCTTACACAGGCTATTGTTAACGAAGGCTTGAAGAATGTTACTGCTGGTGCAAATCCAATGGATTTGAAGCGTGGTATTGACAAGGCAGTTTCTAAGGTTATCGAATACATCAAGGAAAATGCCGAGGTTGTTGGTGATAACTACGATAAGATCGAGCAGGTAGCTACTGTTTCTGCAAACAACGATCCTGAAATTGGTAAGCTGTTGGCTGACGCTATGCGCAAGGTAAGTAAGGATGGTGTTATCACTATCGAGGAAAGCAAGAGCCGTGACACATATATTGATGTTGTTGAGGGTATGCAGTTTGACCGTGGTTACCTCTCAGGTTATTTTGTAACAGACGCTGACAAGATGGAGTGTGTAATGGATAATCCTTACATTCTTCTTTATGATAAGAAAATCTCTAACCTTAAGGAGTTCTTGCCAATTCTGCAGCCTGCAGCTGAGAGTGGTCGTCCATTGATGGTTATTGCTGAGGATGTTGATTCTGAGGCTCTCACAACATTGGTAGTAAACCGTCTACGTGGTGGTTTAAAGATTTGTGCTGTAAAGGCTCCAGGTTTTGGTGACCGTAGAAAGGCTATGCTCGAGGATATAGCTGTGCTCACAGGTGGTGTTGTTATCAGCGAAGAGAAGGGCTTGAAGCTTGAACAGGCAACTCTCGAGATGTTGGGTTCTGCAGAAAAGGTATGTGTTTCTAAGGACAATACAACTATCGTTAACGGTGCTGGCGAGAAAGAGAATATCAAGGATCGCGTAGCTCAGATTAAGAACGAGATTGCTAACACAACAAGCTCATACGACAAGGAAAAACTGCAGGAGCGTTTGGCTAAGTTGGCTGGCGGTGTTGCAGTTCTCTACGTAGGTGCAAACTCAGAGGTAGAGATGAAAGAGAAGAAGGATCGTGTTGATGATGCTCTTTGTGCCACACGTGCAGCTATCGAGGAAGGTGTTACTGTAGGTGGTGGTACTACTTACATCCGTGCTCAGCAGGCGTTGGTTGACCTCAAGGGCGAGAATGCTGATGAGCAGACAGGTATTAACATTGTTCGTCGTGCTATTGAGGAACCTCTGCGTCAGATTGTAGCTAATGCAGGTGGCGAGGGCTCTGTAGTAGTAAACAAGGTTCGTGAGGGTGAAGGTGACTTCGGTTATAACGCTCGCAAGGATGTTTACGAGGATCTTCGTGCTGAGGGTATTGTTGACCCAGCTAAGGTAGAGCGTGTTGCTCTTGAGAATGCAGCTTCAGTAGCAGGTATGCTCTTGACAACAGAGTGTGTTATGGTTGACAAACCAGAACCAGCTCCTGCAATGCCAGCAGCAGCTCCAGGTATGGGAATGTAATAAAGCTCAAAGATAATTATACTAAGAGGGTGGACTGTTAAGTTCACCCTTTTTTTGTGTAAAAATGTATATTTTGAAAAAAAAGTAGCAAAAAACTTTGAAGCTATTATTATTTTTTTTACCTTTGCCATTGTAAGACAAGAAAGTATCGGATTTTATCCGACAAAGATATTTTTTTGATTTGTTTTAGTAGATTAGTTTTTAAGTAGTTTGTTTTTTGAAAATCGGGCGTCGTGAGACACCTGATTTTTTTTGTATCAGTAAATCAGTTAATCAGTAAATCAGTTTGCTTTGCAGATTATAAATTATTTATTTCCCGATTTTCAATATTCAATAACTTTTATTACCTTTGTCAACATGAAAGGATGATGAGCTGTAAATGCTCATAATTTAGTTCTTCATTATATACGAAAGATTATTGTGAAACAGTTAAAAGAATTATATAAAAAATGGGCGGGTGCAGAACCTGCTAATGTAGAGAAACTTCCTGGTGCTGGTAGTAATCGTGAGTACTATCGTTTTACTGCTGCTGATGGCACTACCGTTATTGGTGTTATTGGTACAAGTAGAGACGAAGACCATGCTTTTATTACTCTTGCAAAGCATTTTGTGCAACGTCAGTTGCCTGTACCTGAGATTCTTGCTGTGAGTAGAGATGAACTGAGATATCTGCAGACAGACCTTGGAAAAGTGTCGCTCTTTGATGCAATCAAAGGTGGTAGAGAGGCCGGCGGAAGATATAATCAGGAAGAGAAACAATTGCTTATCAATACTATACGTGAGTTGCCTAATATTCAGATGCGTGGTGCTCGTGGTATGGATTGGAAAGTGTGTTACCCGCAGCCAGAGTTTGATGAGGAGGGTGTACTCTTTGATCTTAACTATTTTAAGTATTGTTTCCTTAAGGCTACTGGACTTGATTTTCATGAGTTGAAGCTTGAAGCAAACTTTCGTATGCTTGCCAAAGATCTTACTTCTGATACATGTGATAGTTTTATGTATCGTGATTTTCAGGCGCGCAACATAATGTTAGACGAAAACGGTAATCCGTACTTTATTGACTTTCAAGGAGGAAGAAAAGGTCCGTTTTATTATGATATTGCCTCATTTTTGTGGCAAGCCTCTGCAAAATATAATGACGAATTACGTCAGGAGCTGATAACTGAATATTATGATTCTCTGAAGAATTATACAGAGGTACCATCAGAAAACTATTTCATGAAGCGACTGAACCTGTTTGTGCTTTTTCGCACTCTTCAGGTGCTTGGTGCATATGGCTTCCGTGGATATTTTGAAAGAAAGAAGCATTTCCTTGACAGTATTCCTCCTGCTATGCATAATCTGAGGAGACTAATAAAATTAGGTGCTGACGTATTCCCTTATCCTTATCTTATGGATATGTTGAAGCGTCTTACCGAACTGCCTCAGTTTGCTGAAAAGCCAGAGCCTGTGAAGGAACGTGAGGATGGATATAAGATTACCGATAATCCTGTATATCAGGCAAATCCTTTGGATGGTCCTGCTACTTTCTCTAAATATGATGGTAAGGGTCCGCTTGTTGTTCGTGTGTGGAGCTTCTCATTTAAGAAAGGTATTCCTGAAGACCCATCAGGTAATGGTGGTGGATATGTGTTCGACTGTCGTTCTACCCACAACCCAGGTCGTTATGAACCATATAAGAAGATTACTGGCTTAGATGAACCGGTTATTCGTTTCTTGGAAGATGATGGTGAGATATTAGAATTCCTGAAGCCGGTATATCAGTTGGCTGAACATCATGTAGAACGCTATATGCAGCGTGGATTTACAAACCTTATGTTCTGTTTTGGATGTACAGGAGGTCAGCATCGTTCTGTTTATAGTGCTCAGCATTTGGCAGAGCATATTCACGAGAAGTATGGTATTGAGGTAGAGATAACACATAGAGAACAGGGGGTGCATCAAATACTAAAGGCAAAAGATTCTTCAGAAAGATAGTTTTTTGAAAATAAAGTATTACCTTTGCAGCAATGAAACAAGCAATGATCTTCGCAGCGGGTTTAGGAACCCGATTGAAGCCTCTTACTGATCACATGCCTAAAGCATTGGTAAGAGTAGGGGATGAGCCGCTGTTAAAGCGAGTTATTCATCAGCTGCAATGTGCTGGTATAGAGAGAATCGTCATCAATGTGCATCATTTTTCGCAGATGATTCTCGACTATCTCAAGGAAAACAATAATTTTGGTTTAGACATACGCATCAGCGACGAGAGTGACGGACTTCTCGAAACTGGTGGCGGCATTAAGAAGGCTGCTCCTTTGTTTGATAAGGGTCAGCCTATTTTGATTCATAATGTTGATATATT
>R26__coassemble_870_pt1 | contig 16661 bp, 10 predicted proteins | sample R26__metabat2_low_PE_011 | metagenome-assembled genome bin R26 | reverse complement strand
AAAGTTTATGAAACTATCAAGTAAGAGTGTAAAAAAAAGATTATCTATCTTTGCATCATCAAAAGATTCACAAACAATACACAAATAAGAATAGTTAGAAAATAGTGTTTTTTTAGGTTTACTCCTTAATTCTAAGGATATTTGTATTAGTGGTTATATTATTTGGTTCGAGTGATATACTCGGAGACAAAAAGGGGATACGCGTGAGCGCATCCCCTTTTTCTATAACTATCCCCTCTCCAGAGGGGGACATTTATTGCTTTATCTTGCACTTGTATATTTGTGAAGAGTAGCACGAACTGCACCGTTACCGGCATACAGTTCTTTAACCATACCTTCTATTAACTCGCCAAGACCTGCTTCATAAAGATCCAAGCCAAACACATCCTTACGACTATAGAGTTTCTTTAAACAACTATAATCCTGATCTTTCTTTCCTATCTCAAGAGGAGCAACGATAGACTGCAACTCTTCAAGCATTGGATCGGCAGAAGGCTCAAATGATGTACCATCATCCTTTACTCCTTTAAGATAACGAGCATAGCCGGCAAGAGTCAATGGAATGAGTACAAGATTACTCATATCAAGACCACGTGCTATATACTTCTTTATTGTCTCTCCAAAACGGATAGGCAACTTCTGAGAAGTATCTGAAGCAATACGCTGAGGAGCGTCTGGCATAAATGGGTTTGGCAAACGACGATTGATAACAGCACCAATGAACTCATAAGGGTTCAATACTCCTGGGTCTGTTACTACAGGCATTGCCTCAATATATCCTATCTTCTGGATAAATGCACGTAAATCAGCATCTGCCATCTCAGCCGAGATAAGGGTATAACCCAACATACAACCATAGATACTCATTGCAGTGTGCAGAGGGTTCAAACATGTTGTTACCTTCATTGTTTCAACCTTATCAACAGTGTCACGTGTTGTATATAAAGCACCTCCAAGATCCAATGGAGGACGACCATTTGTGTAATTGTCTTCTATTACAAGATACTGCACTTCCTCTGCATTAACAAAAGGAGCAGTGAAGGTGTGCTTCTCTGTTTCAATATAGTCATTATCTTCAAAACCATCAGCAGCAAGCATCTCCTTTACCTTTTCATGTGGACGAGGAGTTATCTTATCTATCATTGACCAAGGGAAGGTAATCTTTGACTCATCTTTCAGATAATCAAGGAATGCCTGTGGTGCAAGACCCTCAGCAACCCATTTCTCTGCATAAGCAAAAACACCTGCCTTAACCTTATCACCATTATGTGAACAGTTGTCCATACTCTGAACGGTAAGAGGCAACTCACCTGCATTGAAACGTTCAAGAAGCAATGCACATACCTTACCCATTGCGAAAACTGGCTTCAAACCACGAGCAAGATCTGCATCATTATAGCTATAACCCTTCTCAGTGATTGTGAAAGAAATCATCTGCAAAGAAGGATTTTTGAAGATCTCAACAAGACGAGCCCAGTCGGCAAACTGATAATCGGCTTTCAAAGCCTCGGTTACAGAAGCAATAACTTTCTTCTCTATTGTACCTGTGCTCTGAAGAGAAACAGAAAGAGAAAGATTATTATAAGGTGTATAAGCCTTGTCGATTACCTCAAAGTCGAAAGTCTCTGCCACAATTACACCTCGATCATACTTGCCTGTATTTAAGGCATCGTTCAATATAGCTGCAGGGAAAGCACGAAAGATGTTTCCACCACCAAAGTGTACCCATGTTGGTTCTTTAGCTGTCTTCTCACGCAAAGCTGCAATATCAAATTTTGGAAGAATATATCCTTTTTCTTCCCATTCTGCGGCATTAAAGTCGCTCTTTAGAATATCGTTTAGTTTCATAACTATTATATAAATAAGCCCATCCCCCCCTTATCTAAGATTGAAATATTAAAAGATTGAAAGATTGAAAATTATCAGCTCACTGATATAATATCTCCATCTTTCCATATTTCCATATTCAATTACGAAGCTTGCTTCGTACACGGGGATGGGTAGGGCCATTTAATCAAAAAATCCTGGTTGTTTGTATTCAATACCCAATTCACGGTCAACGGTGGCAAGAATGCCTTGAACCTGTCCCATAGCAAACATACGTCCAAGGAGGGTGTAGCCAGCATTGTGTCCGTGGCTCGACTCGTCCATGATGCCGCCCTTCTCGTCGGTGAAGGTCATTCCGTGATCAACACGCATAGGAAGCAGTGGATTCTCTTTTTCAAAGATGCGGCACAGTTCTATAAGGTCGGCACGACCGCCCAGATGACTTGCCTCGGTGAAGTCGCCATTAGGGAAGATGTGGCATGAGCGCAAGTGAACAAAATGTGTGCGTGAAGCAAATTTCTTTGCCATCTCAACAACATTATTATATGCACCTGCAGAAAGACTTCCTGCACAGAAGGTCAGTCCATTATGCTTATTTGGAACTGCATCCAGGAACCATCGAATATCTTCTTCTGTACGCACAATACGTGGAAGACCCAACACCTCAATAGGTGGATCGTCTGGGTGAACACACATATTCATGTCGCATTCCTCACAAACAGGCATGATTGCCTCAAGGAAATATTTCATGTTCGCACGAAGCTGTGCCTTATCAATACCTTTATACAATTCCAAGAAATCACGGAATTTCTGAATTGGTGCTTCATCATTCTCGCTGAAATTACCAGAAACAAAACCTTGTGTCTTAATAATAATTGTCTCAACAAGATCGTGTTCCTTTTCTGGAGTCATTGTCTTTGCAAGAGCATCACACTCTTCAAGAACATTACGCCCCTGCCCCACTCCTGCTGGGAACTGGAACTGTGCCCACTCCTCACGCGCACCATCACGCTTTAGGATATAGATGTCGAAATAGGCAAACTCTGCATAATTGAAGTACAGGTTTGTTGAACCATTTGGGTTCTTGTGCAGCAAATCGGTACGTGCCCAGTCGAGAACAGGCATGAAATTGTAGCAGATGGTATGAATACCCTCAGCTGCAAGATTACGTAAACTCTGCTTGTAAATCTCTATTTGCTCATCGCGATCTGGACCAGCATATTTGATTGTTTCAGTAACAGGAAGACTTTCTACAACGCTCCAGCGCATACCAAAGCTCTCAATGTAAGTCTTCAATTCATGAATTTTCTCGCGCGTCCATACCTCACCAAGAGGCACATCGTGGAGCGCTGTAACAATACCTTCGACACCAATCTGACGAAGCATAGCAAGAGTGATCTTATCATTCTTGCCAAACCATCTCCATGTTCTTTCCATAATAGATTCCCTTCCCAAAAGCACACCTCATAAACATATAAGGCATACTGTCAGGAAGAACATTTTAGTTTGTTTTTGATTTGATTTATTTTATTTTTTTGTTTTTTTATTTCGTCCCCCCAAAAGGAAGATGTAAATATTGAAAGACGGAAATATTATATCGGCATTGCCGACCATTTCTTCCAGTTGGTCAGAGGAACTTTTCAATCTTCAATATTCAATATTCAATTACGAAGCGTGCTTCGTAGAGTTAATCCTTTGGATCAAGATAAATGCCAAAGCCAATCTTCAAGCCTATAGACGAATAATCGCTATGGTTCTTGAAACTCTGGTCATAATAGATTGCTGGTTCAATAGTAACAGTCTTACTGATAAAGAAACTATATCCTACTTCTATACCAGGCATTAAATCATTATAGTTACTATTTGCACGAACAAATTTCAATCCTGCACCAAGATACAGACCATTCTGTTCTATATAATATCGCACTTGCGCACCAAACGTGAAATAATCTGATATGTTTTTGTTATGATTATAACCTACTTCAGCTACAGCCATAATGTCATCAGCAAAGAAATAACCTGCTTTAGCATTCAAAGCAAAGTTAAGATCCTCACTACCATTATACTTCAGATTAAGACCAGAAAGAGAAGCACCTGCATACCACTTTCCCTGTTCAAACTGAGCACTCGCTGTGAGTACAGAAAGCAACATTACGCTTAGGAACAATAATTTCTTCATATAGTTTAGAATTTTTATTTATTCGTTTTCAGTTACAAACTTACGAAAAAAGATTGATATATCGTTTTTTTTAAGAAATATTTATTGCAAAAACTAAAAAAGCCCGCTGCAAAGCAACGGGCTTATATCTTTATTCTCTGCAAAGAGACGTTTTTCTAATTAGAAGAAGAGGTAACGGTTGTCAACAACATTAGCCTTCTGATAAAGTTCGCTCATGAAGTTACCTGCATACTGCATTGCCTTCTGACGACACTTTGCTTCCATAGTCTTAGCATCAAACTTGCCAGGACGATTCTTCTTGTTAAGAACCTGGAAAGCATAAACACCAGCATTACCCTTAACTGGCTTGCTTGAGAACTTACCCTTAGCTGTTGCATATACAGCACCACTAAGTGCAGGCTCGCTTGCACCAGCTGCTGCAACGAATACAGGAGCTGCGAAAGTAATCTGATCAACTGTTGTGATCTGTGCACCCTTAGCCTTAGCTGCAGCAATACTGCTTACACCTTGAAGCTTAGCCATAAGCTGCTCTGCCTTCTTATCTCTGAGTACCTCAGCCTTAATCATCTCCTTAACCTGAGCATCGTCAAGTGAACGATAGCCTATAGGATGAATTTCGCTACATACAGCTACGAGAAGATGGTCGTTGTCACCACACTCATAAAGAGGAGAGATTTCGCCCTTCTTAGCCTCGAACAACCACTTAAGAGCGTCACGAGTAGAATGGATATTTGCAAGATAATGAGAAGATGTTGTTACATCATTAGCCTCAAGAACCTTATAACCGTTCTTTGCTGCATTCTTAAGAAGATCCTCTGAATTCTGGTTTGCACTTACGAAACTTGCAAACTTGTTGTATGCTGCGCTGTATGTTTCCTTAGAGAAATCAACTGTCTTCTTGATAACTGCTGCTGTGTACTTAGAAATCATAGCCTTGCGATCAACAACCTGCAGAATAACATTTGCCTGATCGAGCTTAAGGTTCTGAATCTGATTTACAGCACCATTATTAAGAGCATTAATATAACTCTTTGTGTTTACATCCATTGAAGGAGCATTCTGATACTGAGCTGTTGTAATCCACTGCTTTTCACCTGTCTGACCATACTTCTTAGCAATAGCCTCGAACTGTGAAGCATCAGCCTGCAAAGCGGTATAGATAGAGTCTGCTGTCTTCTGAGCAGCTGCTGCATCTGCACCACCTACCTGAATAGCACGGAACTGAATAGAGTCAGGAAGCTGCTGCTTAGCAACCAACTTGATGATATTCATTGTGTTATCCATCTGGTTAGCGACAGGACCATAAACCTGACCAACAGCCATAGAGTCGAGCTTTGCTGCGATATCTGAAGGATAAGCAGAAGAAGCTACTGGAATGCCAAGATAGTTTACAAGAGATGTGCTCTTACGTACAACCTGAGCTGGATCAGCTGCTTCAGCAAGATCCTTAGCATAAGCAGCAAACTGCTTGCTGAGGGCTGCCTTATCTGCAGCAGATGCCTCTACCTGAATATCGATATACTTAACATCGCGGCTCTCTACATTCTGCTTGAAACGTGGCTTCAACTCATCGTATTTTGCCTTAAGATCAGATTCTGTAATCTGAACCTTTGAGTCCTGAATACTGCTGTAAGGAAGAACTGCCAACTGTACCTGGCTTTCCTCGTTCTCCTCCTTGAATGCCATCTTAGCCTCTACAGGGTTAGAAAGCAAGCAATGAGCTAAAAGACTCTGATATTTCTGAGCGAGAGTCTGCTGACGCAATGTCTTCTCGATGAATGTCCAATAGTAGTAAATCTTGCTGTACTGCTGAGCCATCTGTGGATTAGCAGTCTTTGCCTGATTATACTGGTTAAGGAAGTTCTGCAGAGCATTAACATCGAAACGACCTGTCTGCTGGTTTACGAATGGAGTCTGAAGAAGCATCTGGTTTGTTCCTTCTTTCAGGATATTCTGAATTTCCTGATCAGTAACTGTAAGACCCAGAGCGTTTGCTTCTGCCTCTACCATCTTGGTCTGAACATAAGTATTCCAAACCATGTCCTTAACTTGATTAAGCTGCTGCTCGTTCAGATTGTCTGTACCCTGCTGCATCTTAATCACTTCAGAATACTCGTCAACGAGCTTCTGGAAATCCTGCACATTGATTTTCTCACCCAACACTTCACCAACACACTGGCGCTGGTCGTTACGATGAGCCTCGCATGAGCGGAATGCCTCTTCGGCAATGAACACAAAAAGACCGAGACCGATAATGATAATCAGGGTCACGCCTTTGCTTCTGATTTTTCCTAATGCTGCCATTACTTTAATTTTTATTTTTATTTATTTTCTATTCTTTCTGTTTATTCTTCATGGTTGCAGTTTCTGTTGAAAGCTACAATGTTCCATTTTTCAAATTGCCTACAAAAATAATAAGAAAAAAACAAATAAAGTAATTTTTAATCAAGAAAATTACTATATATTCTATTTTTCAATATCAATATGTAAGCTTACAAGTTCTATCTTTGTCGTAGAGGTCTTGAGAATCTTGAAACTAAACTTGTCAACCTTCACAACATCATTGGGTTTAGGGAAACTCTGATAGTAATTCAATATGAGTCCACCCAAGGTCATATAATCATCGCTTTCTGGCAAATCAAGCTGGAATTTATCGTTTATCTCGTCAACCTCCATGCGTGCCGAGATAACATAATCGCCTTCTTTTGTCTGATAAGCCACAAGATTATTATTATCATGCTCGTCTTGAATATCGCCAAATATCTCTTCTACAATATCTTCAAGACTCACTATTCCACTTGTGCCACCAAACTCATCTACAACAACACCCAGACTCTTTTTCTGCTGCAAGAATGTCTGCATGAGTTTCTGAGCCTGCATTGTTTCTGGAACAAATGCCAAAGGACGAATATTATCACGCCAGTCCTTAGGCGAACGGAACATTTCGCTTGAATGAATATAGCCTTCTATATGATCGATATCTTCCTTATACACAATTATTTTACTGTTTCCGCTCTCTATAAACATCTGCATGAGCTCATCGGTGGAACAGTTATACTCTACTGCCTTTATTTCTGTACGTGGAACCATACAGTCGCGCACTTTAAGATCAGGAAATTCCAAAGCATTCTGGAATATCTTTACTTCGTCCTCTATGCTGTCTGGTGTTGAAGCATTATCAATACTCGACTGCACAAGATAATCTAAATCAACCTTCGAGAACACTCCATTCGCCATATCTTCCTTTACCTTTACACCAAGCAGTTTCAGAAGATCACGAGAGATTAAAGTTGCAAATCGACTTAGTGGCCACAATAGCACATAGAACACATATGCCAAAGGAGCAAAAAAACTCAGCAATGTGTTAGGATTATTCTTAAAGAGTGTCTTTGGAAGAAACTCGCCAGTAAACAAAACTATAAGCGTAGAGAAAATTGTGTCTGCGGGTACAGTAAAAGCTGGCGCATAACCAGAGAAAATAGTATTGTTAAGGAATTTCGCTATAAGAATACCATATATTACCAAAACAATATTATTACCCACAAGCATAGTGGACACAAAATCATTTGGATGACGATAGAAGAAAGAAATCAAACGCTGAGAAAGCCCGTTTCTATCCTTCTCCATCTCAGCCAACATACGGTTGCTTGAGACGAAGGCTATCTCCATTCCTGAGAAAAAAGCCGAAAAGGCTAACGTTATGATAATCCCTATAATTAAAGAGGCATCCATCTTGTGGTTAATGTGTCAAAGGTATCGAGGTTGTGGTACGACGCTGTGGGGTAGCCATCTGGCGCTGCGGTTTCTGCATAGAGTCTTGTGCTGCATGAGCAGTATCCGAATTGTTGTTGCTACCATCAATATCGCCCTTCTCAAATGAGCCTTTGGTGTTACTTACATAATATTTTGTCATACGCTCGTCGCTTCGGAAATAGCTTCCTTCCAACGTGCGTTCTGGGGTTACAAGTTTTGAGAACACATTACTGTAGAACTCATGTTTCATCTGATCCCAGAACAGTTGTTCGCTCGAGAAGCGTAATCCGTCTTTTGTGAGAATTCTTACGCGTGAACGCAATTCCCATAACTTTTCCTGATCATAGAAATAGGCTGTATCTGCCTGAACATAAGCTTCTACATGGAACTTCTCGTCAAACTGTTCCATGAATACTCCTTTATTAAAAGCCCAGAAAGAAGGGTGTCTAACGGTATTTACCTCCCACTCTTCTGTTACTATTCGGTATTTTATTACACCTGAATCGCTAATGAGTGTATTCACGCCATAAGTTGTCATAGTAGGCACCGAATCACGCTCGTTAATAGCCGGAGCGGTGTGTTCTACTGCCTCCTGACATGATGTACTCAAAGCAAGGAGCAAAAATGAAAATATGAATATATGAAGTATCTTCTTCAATGTTGTATGCTTGTTTATCTCACCTTCCACTTAGAGAACCAGTTTTCGTTGAAAGTAAGGCCTATATTAATACGGAAAGTATTTTCCTTGATAAGATTCTTTGCTTCCTGACGGGCATACTGGAAACTGATGTTCAATATTGAACGGTTGTTCCAGTAGTTAACCAAAGGAATACCTACACCGGCACTAACAGAATACTCTTTTGGTCCATCAACACCGTTTATATAATAATAAGGTGTAGCATAGCTTGCACCAAAACGGTAACGAACACGATCAGACCATTTTCTGCTCTGCTCATTATTCATGTATTCGAAACCAAATGTATATTTGCTACGATCCTTGAAATAACCCTTTGCAGATTCATATACGCCGTCATCATGAACAGGGAATTTATCAGAGGCATATTTCTGCAAAGTGTAATCAAAACCCACTTTAAGTTTATTATTGTGATTATACATCAAACCACCGCCAAAACTTGTAGGCAGATACATTCCACCAAATGCTGTGTATGCAACGGTATCTGTTACACTTGTCTGCGAATTGGCTGTAACTTCTTCCATCTTAGGCTCATCGCAAATCTTATGTCCCAAGCCGTATGTAAGACCTAAAGTAAGAGCATCTTTCTTGCTCAAAGGCAAAGTGTATTGCAAACCAAAGTCAACCTTATAACTGCTAACTGTTGCATAATATGTTCTCAGTCGGGTATTTACATATGCATTCGAATATGAATTGGTAACCGAACGGTCAATAGTTCCCCAAAGATAACCTCCATTCACACCAATAGAGAAATTTTTGAAAGGCATCCAACCCAAACCAACATAAACTTGATGAATACCACCAGAACCTGCATAAGTATTGGTTGTACTGTTTGATGGCTGACCATTGTCGTCACGCTCAATAACTTCTGTGCCTTTATAGTTATACCCCACATTAGTGTAAGGCACAATACCAAAACTCATACCAAGCTTTGGAGCTAAACGGAATCCGGCAACAACATACTCGAAATTTGAGTTATTGGCATTCTTCTTCACGCCTCCTTCCTGAAAACTGGTAATCTGTCCTGAAAGACCAGCATCAAAGATGAAAGTCAAAGAATCAATATTTGAATATGATGCAGGGTTAAGATAGTTCACTTGGTTGTGTTCATGAAATCCAAGTCCTAAGCCGTTCATACCACGGTTAAAACCTGATCCCTGATCTGTATGTAGTCCGAGACCAAACTGGCTATATGGCGAGTTTGTTCCGCTTTGAGCAAGTGCTGTAGTAAATGATGCAACCATGAAGGCAGCACAGATAATGGTTTTCTTCATTCTTATTAAAGTTCGTTTTTAATGAATCGCTTGCAAATTTATCAAAAAAAATAGAAATAATTGCACGTTAACTCAGAAATATGATTTATTTTTGCATCGTGAAACGTTTTAAATACATTTTAAGAACTTTAATGCTGGTCGCAATAGCGACCTTTTGTATGCAAGCCCATGCTCAACAGCAGGATTCGTTGCTTGCAGACATGGACTCTGTAGAAATATCCCTACTCACATGTTCGCCAGGACACGAGGTATGGAGTTTATATGGTCATACCGCCTTGCGTTTTGTTGATAAGAAACATCATGACGATTTGGCTATAAACTGGGGTATGTTCTCGTTTCAACAGAAAAACTTCATTCTGCGCTTCATCTTTGGCAAGACCGATTACCAGATGGGTATCGAGCCTTTCAACTATTTCATGATTGAATATGCCAAAGACGGACGCTCTATTATTGCACAACGACTGAATCTCACCCGTGAGGAGAAATTGGCTATTACTAAGGCTATAGCACAGAACTACGAACCACAGAATCGCGAATACAGATACAATTTCTTCTACGATAATTGTACTACACGCGCTCGTGACATGATTTTTCAGAATCTGCATCTCGAACGCATCCAATACTCATCTCGAAGGAAGAAAAGCACTTGGCGCAAAGAAATTCACAACATGAATCATGCTCATTCATGGAACGAATTTTCTACCGACCTACTGTTGGGCATCAAGGCTGACAACGAAATAGGACGCGAAGAAGAGCAATTTCTTCCACACAACCTGAAAGACGATTTTGCAGAAGCTACAGTCATAGACGCTTCGGGCAACAAACGTGCTCTTGTTGATTCCACCTATTATATATTAAAAGTGGATAAGGCAAATGTACACATTGAGCCAAGCATCTGGGACGATGTTACACCAAATGTTTTATTCTACGGTTTCATCATTCTTAACCTCTTAATACTCGTTATCGAATGGCAACGCAAAAAAACATTCTGGCTTGTTGACCTCATCCTGCTTACTTTGTCAGGTTTGGCAGGCTTGATACTGACAGCTATGATTTTTTCAGAGCACCCAACAGTTAGCTTGAATACGCTGATTCTTGTGCTCAACCCTTTCAACCTTGTATTTGTATATCCTGTTAGTAATCAGATAATTAAAGGCAAAGCACATTGGTATTTCCGTGTGCTGGCATACTGCTGTTTAATGATGCTTGTGGGTACATCCTGGCAAGACATTCCGTCGCCAATGATAATTTTGGCAGCATTTTTGCTGTTAAGAACTTGTAGCGTTATTTATATCTACGCTTCAAGGAACCCCAAAAAGAAGAATAAATAAAGAAATGAATAGATATCTGGCCATACTCATCGCAGCCTTGACCTCTGCCGAGATGCAAGCCTTTCAGCTTGCACCACGCATCGTGGTCAATATTACTGTAGATGAACTGCGCTCTGACTATATCGAGAGTTTTTCGCCAATGTTCTCAAGCGAAGGACTTCGAAAACTCATGGAGCAAGGTAAGGTGTATGAAATTGCCAGCTATCCTTCAAGCCCTATCGACCGTGCTTCAGCAATAGCTACTCTTGCTACAGGCGCAACACCGTTCTATCATGGTATCGTAGCTGAGCAATGGCTCGATCGTCAAACTCTTCGTCCTGTTTATTGCGTTGACGACGACAAACGTCAGACAACAGCCAACCGACTGCTCACATCAACTCTTGGCGATGAACTGAAAATAAGTTCTCAGGGCAAGGCCATCGTTTATGGCGTAGCTGCCACACGAGATGCTGCCATTTTGTCGGCAGGTCATGCAGCTGACAACGCTTTCTGGATTGACGAACGTCTGCACAAATGGATGTCGTCACCTTTCTATTCAAACAAACGCCCTGCATGGCTTGGCAACACAACAGTAGAAGCTAACAACCAGACTGTTGTTGAAAAAGCACTCGATGCCTTCAAGGCATCAGCAATGGGAGCCGATGATGTTACAGACATGCTGAATGTAACTCTATCGGCAGGCATAGGCAATAAGAAAGTTTCTAACCTTAAGGTTGAGATGCAGAATATCTACATGCAGCTCGACCAAAGCATCGCAAAACTTGTTAGCTCTATAGAACAGAAAGTAGGCAAAAACCGAGTACTCTTTGTTCTCACAAGTACAGGAACACATTCTGACGAAGTAATTGATTATCAGCAATATCGAATACCTACAGGTATATTCTATATTAACCGAACAGCTTCACTTCTAAACGTTTATCTGAGCGCTATTTACGGTCAGGGCGTTTATGTAGAAGCATGCCATAAAAACCAGATGTTCATCAACCACAAACTCATAGAGCAAAAACGCCTGAGTTTGCACGATGTTCTTCTGCGTTGTCAGGAACTACTGTTCCAGAGTGCAGGCGTTGGAGACGTTTACACCAGCGAACGCCTGCTCACAAGTGGTAAGGAGGTAGAGAAATTACGTGCAGGTTTCAAGTCAACACTTAGTGGCGACATTATTATAGAAGTTGCTCCAGGCTGGAAACTATACAACGAAAAAAGCAACGAACAATATACCTCGCGACTTGGTGTAGCATCTTTCCCTATCGTATTCTACGGTAGCGGCATAAAACCTGCTCGAGTAACACTTCCTGTAACTGTTGACCGAATTGTACCAACAGTTGCAAAGGCAATTCACATCAGAGCCCCTAATGCTTGCAATAGCGAAACGTTAGACGTTGAACGATAATTCGTTCCACGAAATTTATGTTGCATAACAGCAACAACCATCCAAACATATAACGTAAAACGTTTCCCCCTTTCATTTTTTTTTATTACATTTGCAACCAATTAGGGCGAAAATGCCCGTTAACTCGAAAAATCAAAATAATAATATAATGAATTTCAATAAAATTCTTAAGTCTTTGTTTGGCGATAAGTCATCAAGAGACATGAAACTCATCCAGCCTATTGTAGAACAAGTAAAAGCTGCTTATCCTGAAATAAAGGCACTGAGCAACGATGAGCTTCGCGCCAAGACAAAGGAAATCCAGAAATACGTACAGGACGCTGGTAAAGAACAACGCGAACAGATTGCTGAATTAAAGGCAAAGATTGAAGAAACACCTATCGACGAACGAGAAGAGATCTTTAATCAGATTGATAAACTCGACAAGCAGGCTCTCGACAACTACGAGGTGGCTTTGAACGAAGTGTTGCCTATCGCCTTCAGTATTGTTAAGGATACAGCACGTCGTTTTGCCGAAAACGAGGAGACTGTTGTTACAGCTACAGACTTCGACCGCGAACTTGCTGCTAATCCTGCCAACGATTTCATTACCATAGATGGCGATAAGGCTATCTATCACAACGAGTGGACTGCTGGTGGTAACAAGATCAAGTGGAACATGGTTCACTATGATGTGCAGATCTTTGGTGGTATTGCTCTACATCAGGGTAAGATTGCCGAAATGGCAACTGGTGAGGGTAAGACTCTCGTAGCTACTCTGCCTGTATTCCTCAACGCCCTCACAGGTAATGGTGTTCACATGGTAACAGTGAACGATTATCTGGCTAAGCGTGACTCTGAATGGATGGGACCGCTATATATGTTCAACGGTCTTTCTGTTGACTGTATCGACAAACATCAGCCTAACTCAGATGCTCGTCGCCGTGCTTATCGCGCAGATATTACCTTCGGTACAAACAACGAGTTTGGCTTCGACTACCTGCGTGACAATATGGCACTTTCGCCATCTGACCTCGTACAGCGTCAGCACAACTTCGGTATTGTCGATGAGGTCGACTCTGTCCTCATTGATGATGCACGTACACCTCTTATCATCTCAGGTCCTATTCCAAAGGGCGATGACCAGATGTTTGAAGAGTATCAGCCATTGGTAGAGCGCCTCTATGAAGTAGAACGCAAACAGGCTACCGAACTTCTGGCTGAAGCTAAGCAGAAGATTAATGCAGCTAAGCAGGAAACAGATTCTAAGAAGGCTCAGGCTCTCTACGACGAAGGTTTCCTCTCACTCTATCGTTCATACAAGGCTCTGCCTAAGAACAAACCTCTTATCAAATACCTCTCAGAAGAAGGTATCAAGAGCGGTATGCTCAAGGTAGAGGAATTCTATATGGCTAACAACAACCGCGAAATGCCTAAGGCTATCGAACCTCTGTATTTCGTTGTTGATGAAAAGCAGAATTCGGCTGACCTAACCGATAAGGGTGTTGAATGGCTTTCTAACCAGACAGGCAGAAGCGACCTCTTCGTATTGCCTGATATTACATCTCAGCTTTCTGAGCTCGAGGCTCAGACTGATATCGACGATCAGACACGTCTTGACAAGAAAGACGAGTATCTGCAGCACTATGCTGTTCAGAGCGAGCGTGTTCATACTCTCCAGCAGTTGCTCAAGGCTTACACCATGTTCAATAAAGACGACGAATATGTTGTCATGAACGGTGAGGTGAAGATTGTTGATGAGCAGACTGGCCGTATTATGGAAGGTCGCCGATGGAGCGACGGTCTGCACCAGGCTATCGAGGCCAAAGAGCACGTAAAGGTAGAGGCTGCTACACAAACATACGCAACAATCACTCTCCAGAACTATTTCCGTATGTACCACAAACTTGCAGGTATGACAGGTACTGCAAGCACAGAGGCAGGTGAGTTCTGGGATATCTATAAACTGGATGTTGTTGAGATTCCAACAAACCGTCCTGTTGCACGTCACGACCTCGACGACCGTGTTTACAAGACAGCTCGCGAGAAATATAATGCTGTTATCGAGGAGATTATTGAAATGCGCGAAGCTGGTCGCCCTGTATTGGTTGGTACAACATCAGTTGAAATTTCTGAGCTTCTCTCAAAAATGCTTCAGATGCGTCGCATACCTCATAATGTGCTCAACGCTAAGTTGCACCAGAAAGAAGCACAGATCGTTGCTGAAGCAGGTCAGCAGGATGCAAACGGTAAAGGTGCTGTAACCATCGCTACTAATATGGCTGGTCGTGGTACCGATATTAAGCTTTCTGACGAAGTAAAGGCTGCTGGTGGTCTTGCCATCATTGGTACAGAACGCCACGAGAGCCGTCGCGTTGACCGCCAGTTGCGTGGTCGTGCCGGTCGTCAGGGTGATCCAGGTTCTTCTGTATTCTACGTATCTCTCGAAGATAAACTCATGCGACTATTCGCCAGCGAGCGCATCTCTAAGGTCATGGACCGCTTAGGTTTCGAAGATGGCGAACGCATCGAGAGCCCTCTTATCTCTAAGAGCATCGAACGTGCTCAGAAGAAGGTAGAGGAAAACAACTTCGGTATTCGTAAGCACCTGCTCGAATATGACGACGTTATGAACAAACAGCGTACCGTTATCTATGAGAAACGCCGTCACGCACTCATGGGTGAGCGTATCGGTATGGACATCACAAACGTTATCTGGGACCGTGTTGTTGCAATCATCGAGAAAAACGACTACGAAGGTGCTAAAGAGCAGTTCCTCAAGGTTCTTGCTATGGAAATTCCTTTCGATAGAGACGAATTTGATAATGGTAACCGTCAGGCTCTTGAAGAGCGTGCTTTCCAGGATGCTATGGCAGCCTTCAAACGTCACACCGACCGCATACAGAGCGTTGCTTACCCTGTTATCAAGCAGGTTCAGGAAAATCAGGGCGCACTTTACGAGCGTATCATGGTACCACTGACCGATGGTAAGCGAGTATGGAATATTCCTTGCGACCTTCAGGAAGCTTACAATTCAGAGGCAAAGTCTGTTGTTAAGCAGTTCGAAAAGGTTATCATGTTGCGCATCATCGATGACGACTGGAAAGAGAATCTGCGTCAGCTTGATGAACTTCGCCATTCTGTACAGAACGCTTCTTACGAGCAGAAAGATCCATTACTCATCTTTAAGCTCGAGAGTGTGAAACTCTGGGATAATATGATCGACGACATGAACGACCGCATCGCAAGCGTTCTCATGCGTGGACAGATTCCTGAGATTCAGCAGCAGGAAGTAAAGGAGGCTGCTCCAGAAGAACATCAGCAGCGATTCCAGGAACAGAAGGAAAGTATCGAGGAAAAACGTGCACGCGAAATGCAACGTGCAGCTGCCAGCCACGACACACGAGAAGGTGCCTCACAGGTAAACCACACTCCATACGTAGCTGAGCACATGCCTCGACCAAATGATCCATGCCCATGTGGATCAGGCAAGAAATTCAAGAATTGCCACGGACGTAACATCCGTTAAACAATAATCAAAAGAGCAGGATAATCAGATACTTCTCTTTATCCTGCTCTTTTTTCCTTTTTTAAAAACCTAATTTAAAATACAACAAAATGAAAATTAACCTCAACAACCTGAAGAAGTCGTATGGCGAAAAAACCGTAGTTAATATCCCAGAATATACTATTAACAACGGCGAAATACTTGGTCTTGTAGGAAATAACGGAGCAGGAAAGACTACTCTATTCCGCATGATTCTCGACCTTCTTGATCGTACAGAGGGAGAAATATCACTTGAATATGTTTCTGGAGAAACAGACTCATACGCTATCGACCCTCACACCAACGAGGAATGGAAGAAAAAAACTGGAGCCTATATCGACGACAGTTTCCTTATTGACTTCCTTACACCAGAGGAGTATTTTGATTTTGTTGCACGAGTAAACAACATCGGCAAAGTGGAATTTGAAAGCAAGTTACAACTCTACAACCAGTTCATGTCTGATGAGATTCTTGGACAAAAGAAACTTATTCGCGACTATAGTGCCGGTAACAAACAAAAAATTGGAATTATTGGTGCCTTGCTCAACGAACCTGATTTGCTCATTCTTGATGAACCGTTCAACTTCCTTGACCCAAGTTCACAGCATATCTTAAAGCTTGTAGGAAACAACGGAGCAGGAAAGACTACTCTATTCCGCATGATTCTCGACCTTCTTGATCGTA
>R26__coassemble_847_pt1 | contig 16911 bp, 14 predicted proteins | sample R26__metabat2_low_PE_011 | metagenome-assembled genome bin R26 | reverse complement strand
GCACGCTAATATAGCAAATTTTGCTAATATTAAGAATATATATATTATTGCAAAGGATTGGTTTCAAAATTAATAATAAATATAAAATAGGTATGAAAATTAAAAAATGTTTCTTTGTTGCAGCTGCTGCAATTACTCTTGCATCATGTGGAGGCAAGAGTGGTGGAATGAGTTTGGCTGATCTACAGGACAACGAGTTCGCTGTTCGAACTGTTGGTTCTTCCAATGCTGATTTCCAAACAACCTACCCAGCTACAATCAAGGGTATTCAGGATGTAGATGTTCGTCCTAAGGTATCTGGATTTATCACAAAGATTTTTGTTCACGAGGGTCAGCGTGTTTCTGCTGGTCAGGTAATGTTCACTATTGACAGCCAAACCTATCAGGCAACTGTTCGTCAGTGCCAGGCAACAGTAAATACAGCCAAGGCTCAGTTGAACACCTCTCGCCTTACCTACGAGAACAACAAGAAATTGTTTGACCAGAAGATTATCGGTCAGTATGAACTTTCTACAGCACAGAATGCTTATGCTACAGCTCAGGCTAATTTAGCTCAGGCTCAGGCATCACTTGCTTCTGCACAAGAACAGTTGTCATGGTGCACCATAAAAGCACCAGCGTCAGGTGTTGTAGGTTCTCTACCATATAAGGTAGGAACTCTTGCAAGTGCATCAACAGCTCTAACAACAGTAAGCGACGTTTCTACCATTGAGGTTTTCTTCTCTGTAAGCGAAGCTAACATGCTTGCAATGACCAAAACATCTGGCAGTTCTGCAGCAGCCATTCAGGCATTCCCTGCATTGAAACTACAGTTGGCCGACGGTTCTATCTACAATCATCCAGGAAAGGTAGTAAAGATGAGTGGTGTGATAGATGCATCTACAGGTTCTTACAGTATTATTGCTCACTTCCCTAACCCAGACAAGTTATTGAAGAGTGGTGGCGCAGGACAGATTATCATTCCAAATATATCAAACAACGCCATTATCATTCCACAGGCTGCAGTTTCTACCGTTCAGGATAAATACTTTGTATATAAGGTAGGCAAAGATAACAAGGTAAAATATACAGAAATCACCGTTGACCCACAGAACGACGGCAAGAATTTCGTTGTAAAGAGCGGTCTTACCTTAGGCGATCGTTTTGTTTCTATTGGTATTACTAAGCTTTCTGACGGCATGGAGATTAAGCCTATTACAGAAGCTCAGTATCAGCAGAAACTCAAGAAAGCTGAAGAACTTGCCAAGAGTCAAGCTACCGCAGCTGGTTTTGCAGGTGCAATGAAGAAATAATTTTCTATAAAATCTAGAATTACTAGAAGCTTTAAAAAGAGCTATAAACACTAGAAATACTAGAATATCTAGAACAATTAAATTAAGAAAACAATGTCATTTTCAAATTTTATAAAACGCCCGGTACTATCAACGGTGGTTTCCATCCTCTTCGTGTTGCTGGGTACAATCGGACTGATATCACTGCCTATTGAGCAGTATCCAGATATCGCTCCACCAACCATTGTTGTGAGCACTACATATCAGGGTGCTGACGCACAGACTGTGGTTAATTCTGTGATTACTCCTCTTGAAGAGAGTATCAATGGTGTGGAGAACATGACTTACATGACTTCAACAGCTACCAATAGCGGTTCTGCAATGATCACTGTTTATTTCAAGCAGGGTGCCGACCCAGATATGGCTGCTGTCAATGTACAGAACCGTGTATCTAAGGCACAAGCTCTTCTTCCTGCCGAGGTAACACGTGTTGGAGTGTCTGTTTCAAAGCGTCAGAACTCGAACGTCATAATGTATTCTATTACCACGAAAGATGGACGTTATGATGGAAAGTTCCTCACCAACTACAACAATATTAACATTGTTCCACAGCTGAAACGTATCAATGGAGTTGGTGATGTGCAATGTCCTTCTATGTCTGACTATTCTATGCGCATCTGGCTCAAGCCTGAAAAAATGAAACAGTATGGTCTTGTACCTTCTGATATCACAGGTGCCCTCTCAGAGCAAAACATCGAGGCTGCCCCTGGTACTTTCGGTCAGGAAACAGATGTTGCCTTTGAATATACACTTCGCTACAAAGGTCGTTTGAAGACACCAGAGGAGTATGAAAATATTATTATTCAAAGTAAAACAGACGGCCAAACCCTTTATCTCAAAGACGTAGCAAAGATTGAGCAAGGACAGCTCATGTATAACGTTTTCCTTAAAAACAATGGCCAGGATGCTGTTATGGGTATGGTTAATCAAATTGCTGGTTCTAATGCAACCCAGATTGCTACCGATGTTAAAAAATCGCTTGAAGAGGCACAGAAGTCAATGCCCCCTGGCATGGAGGTAAAGATTCTACAGGATGTTACCGAGTTCCTTTTTGCTTCTATTGAAGAAGTAATCATGACTCTTGTTATCACTCTCCTGCTGGTGTTCCTCGTAGTATATATCTTCTTGCAGGATTTCCGTTCTACCCTCATCCCTATGATTGCCGTTCCTGTTGCATTGATAGGTACATTCTTCTTCCTTTGGGTGTTCGGATTCACAGTGAACTTGTTAACCCTTTCTGCATTGTTGTTAGCTATAGCCATTGTGGTTGATGATGCCATTGTGGTTGTGGAAGCTGTTCATGCAAAACTTGACCAAGGCTACGACAGTGCCCTCACAGCTTCTATTGATGCTATGAACGAAATCAGCTCGGCTATTATCTCTATCACATTGGTAATGGCATCAGTGTTCGTTCCTGTATCATTCATGGGTGGAACATCTGGTACATTCTATCGTGAGTTTGGTGTTACTATGGCTGTATCTATTGTTATTTCAGCAGTCAACGCACTAACACTCTCTCCTGCTCTTTGTGCTATTTTCCTAAAGCCACACAACAAAGATGCACATGAAGCTAAGAGTTCTACTTTTATTTCACGTTTCCACGATGCCTTCAACCGTCAATTTGAGAAGATTACCAACAAATACAAGAAAGGTGTTGAACGTGTCATAAATCATAAGATTATTGCATCTATAGCTGTTATTGTTAGTATAGTTATACTTGCGGTATCAATGGCTCTCACCTCAACAGGACTTGTTCCTAATGAGGACACAGGAACCCTCTTCGTTATGATTTCTGCAGCACCAGGTACAGGTCAGGAACGTACACAAGAAATTACAGAACAGGTTGATAAAATGCTTGCCAACAATCCTGCAATTCAATATCGCCAGCAAATTGTTGGCTACAACTTCATGGCAGGTCAAGGTTCAGATCAGGCTACATTCGTTATCAAGTTGAAACCTTTTGAAGAGCGTTCAAATGGCTTCATTGACAAGATTATCAACACCTTTAAAGGTGACCCTCTCCGCTGGTTTGTAAATCCTAAAGAGGCTAACATGGTGCTTGGTATGATATACAAGCAGACTGCTAACATCAAAGATGCCCAGATTCTTGCTTTCGGTCCTCCAATGATTCCAGGTTTCTCATTGAGTAACGCTGTTACCATGACACTTGAGGATAAAACAGGTGGTGACCTCAATAAGTTCTTCCAGATTACCCAGGATTACCTCAAAGAACTCAACAAGCGTCCTGAGATTCAGCAAGCTATGACATCATACGACCCTAACTATCCACAGTATATGGTTGATGTTGACGTTGCAAAGGCAAAACAGGCAGGCACATCACCTGCAGCTGTTCTCGCTGTTCTTCAAGGCTACTATGGTGGTATGTATGCCTCTAACTACAATGCATACGGTAAGCTCTTCCGTGTGATGATTCAGGCCGACGCACAAAGTCGTATGCGTCCAGAGGACATGAGTAACATCTATGTTCGTCTGAATAACGGTCAGATGGCACCTGTTTCCGAGTTTGTTACTCTGAAGCGTATGTATGGTCCATCGAACATTGCACGTTTCAACCTCTTCACCTCTATCAACCTCAATGTAACTCCAACAGGAACAACAGGTGAAGCATTGAAAGCTATTGAAGAAGTGGCTAAAGAGAATCTGCCTACAGGCTATGGTTATGAGTATTCTGGTCTTACCCGTTCTGAGGCTGAGTCAAGTAACTCTACAGCTATGATTTTCGCATTGTGCTTGGTATTCGTTTACTTAATTCTTTCTGCACAGTATGAATCATATATCTTGCCACTCTCTGTAATTTTGTCTATACCGTTCGGTCTTGCCGGAGCGTTCATCTTCACAAATCTCTTCGGCCATTCCAACGATATCTATATGCAGATTTCACTCATCATGCTCATCGGTCTGTTGGCAAAGAATGCCATCCTTATCGTACAGTTCGCCCTTGAGCGTCGTCAAACAGGTATGGCCTTGAAATATTCAGCCATCCTGGGTGCCGCAGCCCGTCTGCGTCCTATCCTGATGACCTCTTTGGCTATGATTATCGGTCTGCTCCCATTGATGTTTGCATCTGGTGTTGGTAAGAATGGTAACCAAACCCTTGGTGCTGCTGCTGTTGGCGGTATGCTCATTGGTACTCTCTGTCAGATTTTCGTAGTACCAGCCCTCTTCGTTGCATTCCAATGGCTGCAGGAGAAGATTTCTCCTCTCAAGTTTGATGATGAAGAAAATGAGGAAGCTGCTGCCGAGTTGGCACAGTATGCTCATGCAAAGAAACTGGCAAATAATAAAGATCAGTAAGAAATGAAGATTAAAAGTATAATTATAGTAGGTCTTGCAGCAACGGCTCTCACCGGCTGCAAGAGCCTCTACGGAAAATATGAACGACCAGAGGTGAATACCGCTGGTATTGTTCGCAACCCTATTGGTGAAGGAAGTCTTGCCGAGAGCGACACCACCAATTTCGGAAATCTTCCATGGCGTCAGCTTTTCACCGACCCACAGTTGCAGACTATTATAGAGCACGCTTTAGCAAACAATACCGACTTACTTAATGCAGCTCTTAATGTTGACATAGCTGAGGCTCAACTCAAGGCCGCAAAGTTGTCTTTCCTTCCTCAGTTTGCATTTACCCCTCAGGGAACAATCACACGTTTCAACGAGGCAACAATAAAGAGCTACAACATTCCAGTAACTGCAAGTTGGAATGTACCACTCTTCGGTGGATTAACAGCAGCTAAGCGTTCTGCTCAAATGGCACTCATCCAGAACAAAGACTATCAGATTGGTGTACAAACAGCGTTGATAGCACACGTAGCCAATCTATACTACACCCTGTTGATGCTCGATCGTCAGCTCGAGATAGTTAACGATATGGAACAGCTAACCAAGGAAACATGGGAAATTATGAAAGTACAGCACGAGAGTGTACGTGGTGTACGTTCTACAGCTGTTCAGAGTGCTGAGTCAAACTATTACAGTATCCTCGTTAAGAAGGCTGATCTTAATCGCCAGATTCGCGAAAGCGAGAATGCACTTAGCTTGCTTATGGCAGAACCAGCCCAAGCTATTGCTCGTGGCAAGATTGATGCACAAAACCTACCAAGTCAGTTTGCTACAGGTGTAGCTATAGACCTTTTGCGTAATCGAGCAGATATTCATGCCAACGAGATGGCCCTTGCAAAGTGTTTCTATGGTATAGAAACAGCACGTTCTAAGTTCTATCCAAACATCACCATCTCTGGTTCTGGCGGATTCAGCAATAATCAGGGTATGGTAAACCCAGCTAAGTGGTTATGGCAAGCAGTAGGTTCACTAACACAACCTATCTTCAAGAATGGACAGCTAATAGCTGGTCTTCGTGTAGCAAAAGATCAGTATCAGCAAGCCTATAACACTTGGCAAAACAGCATTCTCAAAGCAGGTAACGAGGTAAGCAACGCCCTTGTTCAGTATAATACAAGTGCCGAAAAGAGTGCTATCGAAGAAAAGCAAATTGCTGTTCTCAAGCAGAACGTAGAAGACACACGCGCCCTCATGGCAAGTGCAGGAAGCACATACCTTGAGGTTATCACTGCACAAAGTTCATTGCTCAATGCTGAGATTTCAAAGGTGTCTGACGATTTCTCTAAGATGCAAGCTGTAGTAAACCTCTATCAGGCTTTAGGCGGAGGAGCGAAATAGTTAGGAGTTACGAGTTAGGAATTAGGAGTTATGAATTACGAATTTTGAACCGAAGGTCATCGACTAAGTGCTTGCTGTCGGCTTGCCGGTGCATACGAACAAACAAGGGAAGTAACGAATAACTCCTGACATAAAACGTTAAAGATATGAATAATATTAGCGATAAAGCAGTTGTTTCTCCCAATGCAAAAATTGGCAACAACGTAGAGATATATCCTTTCGTTTATATTGAGGACAATGTAGAGATTGGTGATAACTGTGTTATCTATCCATTCGTAAGCATCCTCAATGGAACAAAGATGGGTTCCGGAAACAAGGTTCATCAGGGATCAGTTTTGGGTGCTCTGCCACAGGATTTTGATTTTACTGGCGAACAAACAGAACTCATTATCGGCAACGATAACATCATTCGAGAAAATGTAGTTATCAACCGTGCCACCCATACAGGCGGAAAGACTATTATTGGCAATGCCAACTTCCTTATGGAGGGTGCACATATCAGTCACGACACAAAAGTTGGCAACAACTGTGTATTTGGCTATGGTACAAAGATAGCAGGTGACTGCGATATTGCCGATGGCGTAATCTTCAGTTCATCAGTAATTGAAAATGCTAAAACACGTGTTGGTAAGGGTGCAATGATCCAGGCTGGAACAACATTCTCTAAAGATGTTCCACCATTCATTATTGCTGGTGGTCACCCACTGCACTATAAGAGCCCTAATAAAACTATGATGACAGCCAACAATGTTGACGAGAAGGTACAGAAACATGTTGCAAATGCCTACCGACTGGTTTTCCACGGTCAAACAAGCGTATTCGATGCATGTTTGCAGATTAAGGATCAGGTGCCAGATGGTAAAGAAATTCGCATCATCATCGACTTTCTCAAATCAACAAAAGCAGGTATTATAGGAAAGATGTAAAAAATACATATCATACCTATACATTTTTTTACTATGTATAATTAAGGGGAACTAACCGTGAGGCTCGTTCCCCCTTTTTTTTAGTATGATGCAGTACAAGGGATACCAAGAGCAATAACCCTATCTCGTATGGCATCAAGCTCTTCACGAGTAGCCTTCTCAAGATTATGGTCGGGCGTTTCTCTATCAATAGTATATACCATAACTTCTTGTGGGGCTATGTCCTTTACAGCTTCAAGCCAAGGACCAACATATTCCTCGCCTGTATTATCAACACTATGTCCTTCACTATCTGTTCCTTTCATGAACATAGACTGAATAATAACATGTCCGTTGAAAGCCTTCAGCTGACCAATGATACGGTTTACATCATAGAAAGGACTTACAGGACGGTCAACACGAGCTATATACTCATTGTCAACAGTATCTATCTTCAGTATGTTATTGTCAACAAGCATAAGAGCATTAAACACATCTTGCTTATTGGTAAAAGTACTATTGCTAAGAACACTAACCTTAGCCTTAGGACAATACTTATTGCGCAACTTTATTGTGTCATTGATGATACCTGCAAACTCAGGATGTGCCGTAGGCTCTCCATTGCCTGCAAACGTAAGAACATCAGGCAATGCTCCTTCATTCTGCATTTCCTTTAGTTTCTCTTCCAAATACAATGCCACCTCTTGACGAGAAGGGCGCTTCTTATGTGGAATATGATCTTTGTTAAAACCACACTCACAATAAATACAGTCGAAAGTACATACCTTGCCGTCTGAAGGCATGAGGTTGATACCAAGACTTATTCCCAGACGACGACTGTGAATAGGTCCAAATATTGGTGATGGATAAATAACTGTGCTCATATATTTGACAAAGGTATATAATAATTTGGAATTACATATAATGAATTTTAAATTAAACATTCATCATTAGGAATAATTACACTTTACACACTCAAAATCAGTAATTAACATTTTCTTTCCGTTAATAGTAGTTAATCATCTCCATAAGTTACTGTTTTTTTATTACTTTTGCAACAACTTTGGTGTAATATTGCCTTTTAGAAATGAGAAAGAAACAAAAAAAGTGTGGCAATCGTCATGGATTGCAACATGTTACTCTATGTATAAGCACTGCTATGGTGCTGATTTTATTAGGTATGGTAGTGTTCTCGGTGCTTGCATCGCGTAACATGTCGGATTACGTAAAAGAGAACCTTGTAGTTACGATGATGTTGCAGGACGACATGACCAAACCAGAAGCCCAACAGTTATGTACAAAGCTTAAGAACCGTCCTTATATAAACACCATTAACTTCATCAGTAAGGAGCAGGCTTTGAAAGAACAGACAAAGGCTTTAGGCACAAACCCAGCAGAGTTTATTGGCGACAATCCATATATGGCTTCTATTGAACTGCAGATGAAGGCAGACTACGCCAATAACGACTCTCTAAAGATTATTTCAGCAGAATTACAACGTTTTCCTAAGGTAGGTGAAGTATCATATCAGCAAGACCTTATGGAAAGTGTTAACGATAACCTTAACAAGGTTAACGTAGTGTTGCTTATTCTTGCAGCTCTACTCACCTTTGTATCATTCTCCCTCATCAACAATACAGTTAGACTGGGAGTGTATGCTCGTCGCTTCGACATTCACACTATGAAACTCGTAGGCGCATCATGGGGCTTTATCCGTAAGCCTTTTGTTACTCGCGCCATCTTCATTGGTTTTATTGCAGCCATCATTGCTTTAGCCGTTCTCGCAGGAGGCGTATATGCTCTATACAACTATGAGCCAGGCATCCTCAACATCGTTAGATGGGAGGTTATGGCCATCACAGGAGCATCAGTATTCCTCTTTGGACTTATAATAACAGCTATATGTTCAAACATATCTGTTAATAAGTTCCTGAGAATGAAAGCAGGAGACCTGTATAAGATTTAGGAGATAGAAGTTAGGAGTTAGGAGTTGACGCATTGCTAACAATGCTAATGCATAAAGAATAGTGAATATTGAATAATATTTTCATCTTTCATTATTTCCACCTTTCAATATTACACATTCAAAATTTATAAATGAATAACTCTTAATCGGCGAAGCCCACCAACTCAACATTCAAAATTCCACATTCGAAATTAATATTACTATCATGGATAAGAAAAATTTAGCTTTCGACAAAGTAAATTTCATTCTTCTGGCAATAGGATTTGCCGTTGTTATTTTAGGATTCATACTTATGGCAGGAGGCGGAACAGATGGTTCTGCTTTCAACCCTGACATTTTCTCTGCCTTGCACATCAAGGTGGCTCCAGTAGTATGCTTCTGTGGTTTCATCTCAATGATATATGCTATCGTTCGTAAACCAAAAGACACAGACAACGCCAATACACAGAATAACGAAGAGGAGGCTGCCGAATAATGGATACACTACAAGCATTCCTCTTAGGTCTTATCCAGGGTCTAACAGAATATCTTCCTGTAAGCAGTAGCGGTCACCTCACCATCGTATCAAATCTGTTTGGTATCAATGGCGAAGACAACCTCACCTTTACAGTAGCCGTACACGTTGCTACAGTATTGAGTACTCTTGCTATTTTCTGGAAGCAGGTAGTATGGATATTCAAAGACCTCTTTAAATTCCAATGGAACGAAGGCACACGCTATGCAGCATGTATCGTTGTCAGTATGATTCCTGTTGGCATAGTTGGAGTATTCTTCAAAGACTATGTAGAGGAAATCTTTGGTTCAGGTCTGTTCATTGTAGGCTGCACGCTTCTACTCACTGCCCTGCTCCTTGCATTCTCATACTATGCCCACCCACGCCAGAAAGAGAAGATTGGTTTCTTCGACGCATTGGTAATCGGCTTGGCACAGGCATGTGCTGTAATGCCAGGTCTTTCACGTTCCGGAAGCACTATAGCCACAGGTTTGCTTCTTGGCAACAAGAAGGAATCGTTGGCTCAATTCTCATTCCTTATGGTGATTCCACCTATCTTAGGTGAGGCATTGCTCGATGTGGTGAAAGCATCAAAGGAAGGATTTGCATCAGTAGCTGGCGACATATCTGCAACAGCATTGATAGTAGGCTTCATAACAGCCTTTGTCTTTGGCTGTTTGGCATGTAAATGGATGGTAGATATAGTAAAGAAAGGCAAACTTATCTATTTCGCTATCTATTGCGCTATCGTGGGATTAATAACTATTACTTGTTCACTCTAAACAATATATATGGATTTCAAGGCAGGCGAAATATTCGCTATCGACAAACCCTATAAGATGACAAGTTTCGGAGCATTGGCACATGTGCGCTATGTGTTGAGCCACACTCTTGGATACAAGGTGAAGATTGGTCATGCAGGCACACTCGACCCACTTGCTACAGGCGTATTGATACTCTGTACAGGAAAAGCAACTAAGCAGATTGAAACCTTACAGAGTCACACTAAAGAATATATTGCAGACATACAGCTTGGTGCTACCACAGTGAGCTACGACCGTGAGCATCTTGTAAGCGAGACTTTCCCTACAGAGCATATCACTCTCGAGCTGATAGAAAAACAGTTAGAGCAGTTTATAGGCGATATTGATCAAGTGCCACCAACATACAGTGCAGTGAAAGTAGATGGCAAACGCTCTTACGACCTGCGTCGTGCAGGCGAAGAAGTGAAACTTGCACCAAAACATGTTCATATTGAGAGCATAAACATTGAAAACTTCGATGCAGAAAAAATGACTCTCCGTCTGCATGTTGTTTGTGGCAAAGGTACATATATTCGTGCATTAGCTCGTGATCTTGGAAGAGCACTCAACAGCGGTGCCTATCTCATTGATTTACGACGCACACGAGTAGGCGACTATTCTATTGCCGACTGCATTGATTTCGACAATGTGAAAGGCTGGGTGGAAGCCAATATGCCAACTCAGGAGGAAGAAACAAAAAAGTAAAAAACCGAAAGGAAGAATAAAATAATATGAAGTTATCACAATTCAAGTTCAATCTGTCTGAGGAGCAGATAGCACTTTATCCTCACACTACCGAAAAGAAGTTCGTTAACAGCAAAGGTGAGGAAGTTACCTTTAACGTTACTCGTCGTGACGAAGCACGTTTGATGGTTGTTCACAAAAAGTCAGGAACCATCGATATGTTCCAGAAAGACGAGAATGGTGAACCAATAGAAGGCAAATATATTGAGTTCAAGAATCTTCTCGACTACTTTGATGAGGGTGATGCTTTTATCCTTAACGACACAAAGGTCTTCCCTGCCCGTCTCTATGGTACAAAGGAAAAGACTGATGCCAAGATCGAAGTATTCTTGCTTCGTGAGCTTAATGAGGAGATGCGCCTGTGGGATGTACTCGTAGAGCCAGCCCGCAAGATTCGTATTGGTAACAAACTGTTCTTTGATGAAGCAGGCAGTATGGTTGCCGAGGTTATCGACAACACCACAAGCCGTGGTCGTACCCTTCGTTTCCTTTATGACAACGACCAAGATCACGACCAGTTCAAGAGTGACCTCTTTGCACTTGGTGAGTCACCACTTCCACGATACATCATCGACCGTCGTGAAGAGCCACATGCTACAGAAGACGATCTCGACGATTTCCAGACAGTATATGCTCAGAACGAAGGTGCAGTAACAGCACCTGCAACAGGTCTTCATTTCTCACGTGAGATGATGAAGATGATGGAAATCCGTGGCATAAATCCTGCTTATATCACCGTTCACTGTGGTTTGGGTAATTTCAGTCCTATCGAGGTCGAAGACCTCACCAAGCACAAGATGGACTCTGAGCAGATGATTATCAACAAAGAGGCTTGTGATGTAGTAAACAATGCAAAGCGTAACGGCAAGAAGGTTCTTGCTGTAGGTACAAGTGTTGTTAAGGCTACAGAATCAGCTGTAGGTACCGACGGAATGTTGAAGGAGTTTGATGGTTGGACAAACAAGTTTATCTTCCCTCCATACGATTTCGGATTGGCAAACTGCATGGTATCAAACTTCTATCACCCATACTCTACCCTCCTCATGGAGACAGCAGCTTTCGGTGGCTACGACCTTATTATGGAGGCATACAATCTTGCAGCTAAGAACGGTTATATGTTTGGCTGCTACGGTGACAGTCTGCTCATTCTTAATGATTAATAATGCATAAGGTTTATCTTTCATTAGGAGCAAACATAGGCAATCGCAAAAGAGCCATGCGACAAGCCATCGAGAAACTCGGTGAGTTTGTTGGCTCTGTTGTGTGCCAGTCAGCACTTTATGAAACTAAGCCATGGGGCTTTGAATCACCTAACGATTTCATCAACTGCTGTGTACTCGTAGAAACCCCACTCTCCCCTCGTCAACTTCTTGAAGCCACACAACGCATAGAACGCGATTTAGGAAGAGTAGAGAAAACGGCCGATAATCATGAATATCACGATAGAGTTATAGACATCGACATCCTGCTTTACGATGACATAACAGTTGATGAACCCGATTTAAAAATCCCTCATCCACTAATGAATGAGCGTGATTTCGTAATGGAACCACTAAAGGAAATTAGAAGAATTAACGATTAAATATAATATGAAAACATTCAAGACTTACCTGCCTGATATTGTAGCAGTGGTATTGTTTGCAGTTATCTCGTTTGCTTATTTCTTCCCTGCTGACACAGAGGGACGCATTCTCTATCAACATGATGCGTCTGCAGGACGTGGTGCAGGACAGGAGCTGAACGAGTTTAAGGAACAAACAGGTAAAAGCAGTAGATGGACAAATGCGCTCTTCAGCGGTATGCCAACCTATCAGATGGCACCATCATACAAGAGCACAACAGTTCTTTCATATGCAACAAAAGCCTATCACCTGTGGATGCCAGAATACGTATGGTATCTATTTGCCTATCTCTTGGGCTTTTTCATTCTGTTGCGTGCTTTCGACTTCCGTCACTCGCTGGCTGTGCTCGGCTCTATAATATGGGCTTTCTCGTCGTATTTCCTTATTATCATTGCTGCAGGACATATCTGGAAGGTAATGGCTTTGGCTTATCTTCCTCCAATGATTGGCGGTATAGTGCTTGCCTATAGAGGAAAATATCTATGGGGATTTATCATCACAGCTATATTCTCAGCCTTTGAGGTTAATGCCAACCACGTGCAGATGACATATTATTATCTGTTTATTGTTTTCTTTATGATTCTTGCCTTCCTATGGCAAGCCATAAAAGAAAAGAAAATCGCTCATTTCGGTAAGGCTACAGCCGTTTGTATCTTAGCTGGAGCTATCGGTATTCTGATAAACATCTCTAACCTGTATCACACTTGGGAGTATTCTAAGGAGAGTATGCGTGGAAAGAGTGAACTGGTGAAGAAGAATCAGGCTAACCAAACAGATAGTGGTTTGGATAGAGACTATATCACTCAATGGAGCTACGGCATTGATGAGACATGGACATTGCTTATCCCTAATACCAAGGGTGGTGCAAGCGTTCCTTTGTCAATGAACCGTAAGGCTATGGAGAAGGCTGACCCTAACTTTATGCAGGTGTATCAGCAGATGGGACAGTATTGGGGCAATCAGCCTATGACAAGCGGTCCTGTGTATGTGGGAGCATTTGTATTACTGCTGTTCATCCTCGGTCTGTTTATCGTCAAAGGACCAATGAAATGGGCTTTACTGGCAGCAACTATTCTCAGTATCTTGTTGTCGTGGGGACGCAACTTCATGGACTTCACCGATTTCTTCATCGACTACATGCCAATGTATTCTAAGTTCAGAACAGTGGCTTCTATTCTCGTTATAGCCGAGTTCACTATACCTTTGTTGGCTATGCTGGCATTAAAGAAGATTATTGAAGAACCAGAGATATTAAAGACAAAGGCTAAGTTTGTTTATGCAAGCTTTGCCATGACAGGAGGCGTATGTGTGTTGTTTGCTCTTATGCCAACAATGTTCTTCAGCGACTTCATTTCTATAAGCGAGATGCAGGCATTGAAGAGTATTCCAGCTGAGTATTTAGGTCCGTTAGAGAGCAACCTTCGTGAGATCCGTCAGAGCATCTTCACAGCCGACTGCTGGCGTTCGTTCTGGATTATCGCTGTTGGTATGGCTCTGTTGATGTTATATCGTTTCAAGAAGCTTAATGCAACATATACTGTTGGTGCTATTGCTGTGCTCTGCCTTATTGATATGTGGCAGGTTGACAAGCGTTATCTGTATGACGATATGTTTGTTGAGAAGAGCGTTCGTGAGCAGCCACAGCAGATGACTAATACCGACAAGCAGATTCTTCGTGACAAGAGTCTTGACTATCGTGTATTAAACATGGCATCAAACACATTCAACGAGAACGAAACATCATACTATCACAAGAGCATAGGTGGTTATCATGCTGCTAAGCTACGTAGATATGCCGAACTCACGAGTCAATATATCTCACCAGAGATGCAACGCAGCATGCAGGCTATTGCTCAGGCTAATGGCGATATGACCAAGGTGAATGGTGACAGCATCTTCCCTGTGCTCAACATGCTCAACACCAAGTATTTCATTCTGCCTCTGCAAGGCGGTCAGACTGTACCTGTACAGAACCCATACACCTATGGCAATGGATGGTATGTTAGCAAGCTAACCTATGTTGACAATGCTAACGAGGAGCTTGACATGCTGGGTAAGATGGATATTCGCCATGAGGCTGTAGCTGATAAGAAATTCCAGGAGCAGCTTGGAAATGCCGTTGAGCAAGACACCAACAGCATTGTTAAGATTACAGCCTACGAACCAAACAAGCTGACATATTCTGTTAACAGCGACAAGGGCGGTGTTATCGTGTTCAGCGAGATTTACTATCCAGGCTGGACAGCTACCGTTGACGGACAGCCAGCAGAACTGGGACGCGTGAACTACGTGTTGCGTGCCCTTAACGTGAAGGCTGGTAGTCATAAAGTTGAACTGAGTTTCTTCCCTAAATCAGTTGATCGCACAGAAACAATTGCCTACATTGCATACGGCATACTTCTACTTGCCGTATTACTCGGAGTACTGTTGAGAAGAAAAGAAAAGGTAGAATAATTATGAAAATAGGTGTTATAGTAGCTATGGACAAAGAGTTTAACCAACTCAAAGCCCTTGGCGATATTAATGGCAAAGAAATTATAGTAGAGAAATGTGGCATTGGTAAGGTTAACTCTGCTCTTGGCGCTCTTGAAATGATAAAGCAGCATAAGCCCGACCTCATCATTTCAAGCGGTTGTGCAGGTGGAGCCGACACAAGTCTTAATGTTGGCGATGTTGTTGTTGCCTCATCATGTGTTTATCACGATGCCTATTGTGGTGAGAACTGTGAGTTTGGACAAATTCTCGGAATGCCAGCCCGCTTTGATGCTCCAAAAGAGTTCGTTGACAAAGCCCTGTCATTAAACACCATCTTTGCACAACAAGGCTCAGAGCTAAAGGTTAAGTCTGGCCTTACTGTCAGTGGTGAATGGTTTGTTGATTCACAAGACAAAATGCGTTCCATCATGGAACACTTCCCTGAAGCCACAGCCGTAGATATGGAGAGTTGCTCCATTGCTCAAACCTGCTACAAATACAATGTACCTTTTGTTTCTTTCCGCATCATCAGCGATGTACCATTGAAAGACCACAAGGCACAAATGTATTTCGATTTCTGGGATCGTATGGCTGACGGCAGCTTCGAAGTCACCAAAGACTTTATCGAGGCACTGTAAATAACAAATTTAAGTTTCGCAAGCCTTCCTTGCGAAACTTAAATTAATGAATCCTATTTCAAAATATCAACTCAACTTTTACAAAGTTTATTATATTTATTCTCTAAGTTCATTAACTCGTTTTTCGTAATATGTAATAGGCTTCCAACCTCCAGAATCAATTGTTTTATTCTGTAGTAATTTATAAATGGTGCTTGCACAATTATAATTTCCTAACTGCTCTCCTAAATTTAGATAGTGTAAACCAATCCTTCTGAACTCATCTATGTCTAAATCATGACTATCAACAAGACTATCTCCATCCATACGTGGTCCAATCAAAATGCGATAAATATCATAACATGCGCTACCATTATTATGTTTTTCAGCCATAAGCAAGGCGTAATACAGAATATCATATGAACGAATAGAAAAAGCAGTATCTCTACTCATTTTTTGAAGTTCACTATACGCCTTTACATCATTAAAATGCAAAACTCTCACTTTCAAACTATCATAACGCAAAAAGTATTCTTCATCATGTTGGGTTATCCACGATTGTGGCAGAGGAACAGATACATATCTTTTGGGAGGAAATTGCCATGCAAATATACTTCCAAGCACTCCCCCTGCGACAAATAGCAAAACATATTTTATCTTTTTAATTATTTCCATTCTACTATAACATTAGAATTATTACTGTACATCTCCTTTTAATACTTTCAAATTATTTCCTTTAGCAAACAAAGGAGTGAACTACCATCTCTCAGCCAACAGTTTATCAGCTCGCTTCTCGTAATACAAGACTGGTTTCCAACCTGCAGAATCTATCTTATGATAATACAATAGCTCATAAATCGTATAAGCACAATTATAATCTCCTAATTGCTCTCCTAATTTAAGATAATATAATCCTATTCTTCTGAATTCATCTATATCAAAATCATGATAATCAACCAGGGTATCTTCAGGCACACATGGTCCTATCATGGTTTCGTAAACATTATAACATGCACTACTATTTTTATATTTCTCTGCCATAAGCATTTCATAATAAAGCATATCATTTGCATGCAAAGCAAAATGTTCATCGTAACTCAGTATCTCTAGTTTACGATATGCTTCCGCATCATAGCCATTTAAAACCCTTTGCTTTAGACTATCAGAGAACAAATAAAATGCTATATCATGCTTTGAAATTTTGGATTCAGGTATAGGAGCAGATTTGTTTTCCTTTGACAAGAAATGTTTAATTGT